>Ga0315280_10004468_pt1 | contig 20618 bp, 17 predicted proteins | sample YL17G06_40_MG_FD_203697 | JGI IMG/M metagenome (GOLD analysis project Ga0315280, IMG submission 203697) | Sediment microbial communities from Yellowstone Lake, YNP, Wyoming, USA - YL17G06_40 | ecosystem: Environmental > Aquatic > Freshwater > Lake > Sediment | place: USA: Wyoming | collected... | reverse complement strand
CTGGCACGCGCGCCTCGCGCGGGATTTCCTGACGTTTCCTACGATGAGCACCGACGAGATCATTCGCCTCGAGAACGTTCACAAGACCTACCACATGGGCGACGTGGTCGTGCACGCGCTGCGCGGCGTTTCGCTGGTCGTGACGCGCGGCGAGCTGGTCGCCATCACGGGTCCCTCGGGGTCGGGCAAGTCGACCATGATGAACATCGTCGGCTGTCTCGATCATCCGAGCGCCGGCCGGTATCTGCTGGATGGGATCGACGTGTCCACGAGATCGAGAATCGAACTGGCGGACATCCGGAACCGGCGCATCGGGTTCGTCTTCCAGGGGTTCAACCTGCTGGCCCGCATGTCGGCGCGCGAGAACGTCGAGCTGCCGATGGTGTTTGCCGGCGTGGCGCCCGCCGAGCAGGCGCGACGCGCCAGGGAAGCGCTGGCCGCGGTCGGCCTGGCCGACAAGGAGCACAGCCAGCCGCACCAGCTCTCGGGCGGGCAACAGCAACGCGTCGCCATTGCCCGGGCCCTGGTGAACGACCCCGCGCTCATTCTGGCGGACGAGCCGACCGGGAACCTCGACACGCGGACGTCGCTGGAGGTGATGGAGATCTTCCAGCGGCTGAACCGCGAACGGGGCATCACGATCGTCATCGTGACGCACGAGGCGGACATTGCGCGGCACACGCGGCGGGTGATGACGTTTCGCGATGGCCGCCTGAGGCACGACGTGCCGGTCGGGCGGCCGCGCGATGCGCACGAGGAGCTGCTCCGCGCGCCGGCTGCCAGCGAGCAGCCCGAGTTCGAAGAGGATACCAGCCGGGCGTTCTGAGCGAGGGCAAGGGCTGCCGGCGCGAGGGAGCGGAGTGGGGAGATGGGGCCCCACGAGCGACCGAGCTTGGCGGGGTGCAGGGGGCCCCGCCATCCGATCCAAGGGAAGACGAGGACGTCCATGAAATGGCGGGCAATCCTTAGATCCGCGGTGCGCGCGCTCGGCCGCAACCGGCTACGCTCGGTGCTGACGATGCTGGGCATCATCATCGGCGTGGCGGCCGTCATCGCGATGGTGTCGGTGGGACAGGGCGCCGAGGTGATGGTGCAGGATCAGATTGCGAGCATCGGCACCAACATGCTGTTCGTCTGGCCCGGCAGCCTCACGAGCGGTGGCGTCCGGCTGGGTGCCGGCGCCGCCAGCACGCTGACCGCCGAGGACTCGGACGCGATCGGCCGCGAATGCCCCGCCGTGGCCGCGGCGTCGCCCGCCGTGCGTGCGTCCGAGCAGATGGTCTTCGGCGACCAGAACTGGTTCACCCAGATACAGGGCACCAACGAGATGTTCCCGTCGATCCGGGACTGGCCGATCCAGGAAGGCAGCTTCTTTACCGCGTCCGACGTCCGCAGCAGCGCGCGCGTCGTCGTGCTGGGCAAGACGGTCGTCGACAACCTGCTGCCGGGCGTCGATCCGGTCGGCCAGATGATTCGCGTCCGCAACCTGCCGTTCCGCGTCGTGGGCGTCCTCGTCTCGAAAGGGCAGTCGCTGATGGGCCAGGACCAGGACGACCTGGCGGTGATGCCGTACTCGACGGTGCAGAAAAAGCTGCTCGGGCAGAAGATCCTGTCGGTCAACCAGATCATGGTGTCGAGCATCAGCCCCAAGGCGAGCGACCTGGCGGTGCGGGAGATGACGTCGCTGCTGCGCCAGCGCCACAGGATTCCGGCCGGTCAACCGGACGATTTCATGATCCGCAACCTGACCGACATCGCCGACGCGGCCGAGCGCACCAACATGATCATGACGCTGCTGCTCGGCAGCATCGCCGCCGTGTCGCTGGTCGTCGGCGGCATCGGCATCATGAACATCATGCTGGTGTCGGTGACCGAGCGGACCAGGGAGATCGGCATCAGCATGGCGGTTGGCGCGCGACCCGGCTACGTGCGCGGCCAGTTCCTGACCGAGTCGGTAGTGCTGAGCCTGCTTGGGGGGCTGATTGGCGTGCTCACCGGCAGCATGCTGGCCGTGGCGATCGCGCGCGCTCTCGGGTGGCCGATCGGGGTGTCGATTCCCTCGGTGGTGCTGTCGTTCTGCTTCGCCGCGCTGGTGGGCATCTTCTTCGGCTACTACCCGGCACACAAGGCCGCGTCGATGGATCCGATCGACGCGTTGCGATACGAATGATGCTTGTCAGTAGTGAGTAGCGAGTAGAGTACCCAGTAGTCGCAGCAGCGAGTAGTTCGGTCGCGCGTACACGAGCGGGGCGGGCCCGATACCCGCCCCTGATCCTTGATCCCTGATCCGTCCCCGGCGTTCAATACGGTTGCATGTCGCCGCGGAACGGAATCACCTGGCCGGGCACGATATCCACGTCCCACGACATCGGCTGGTATCCGTCCGCCTGCACCTGGATGCTGTGCGGGCCCGGCGTCAGCGTGAGCGGCGCGGCGTTGGGTGCGAAGTCGCCCGCGTAGCCGATGAAGGTGCCATCGAGGAAGATCTGCGCATCGCGCGGCGCGATGTCGAAGCTGACGCCGCCGTAGGCCGTCGCGCCTGGAACCACGCGCACCGCGCCCTGGTAGTAACCGTAGACCGGCGGCGGGTAGGTGACATATGCGCGCGGATACGGGACGCCGAATCCGAGCCACAACCCGAAGCCGATGCTGACGCGAGGCCGGAACGCGTAGTACGGGCGCGGGAAGTAATGCGGCCGATACGGCGCGATGAACCGGTAGTCCGGCCTGTAGATGATGCGAGGCGCGATGTGCGCACGAGGCGCCACGTAGCCGCGCGGCGCGCCGTAGACGCCGCCCCCGTCGCGACGAGGCTCGTACCGGTAAGTCTGTTGCGGCGCGTTGTAACGCGGCATCGCCTGCGGCCTGCCGTAATCGCGCGGAGCGACCGAGCGGTTGTCCTGGCGCGGAGCAACCGAGCGCGCGTCCTGGCGCGGCATCGCCTGGCGCGATCCGTTCTGGCGCGAGCCCGCATCGCGCGACGCCGCGGGTCCAGCCTGTCGTGCCGCGCGGCCGCGGTCTTCGCGCGCGCGCCCCTGTGCCGCAGCGGGCATGGCGGTGAAGATGAGCGCGACGGCCAGCGTGGCCGGTGTGAGCGTCTTGATGATGTTCATAAAGGCCTCCGTGGGACACCGCGTGTCTGCGCATCCTCGCGACCTTCATCGGGGAGCGCCGGAGCAGGCGGACAGCGTGGCATACCGCAAGCGCCCTGCCAGCGCTGGTTGGCGCATTTTCCTGCGATTTCGAGATGTGTGGGGAATGGGGGCGGCAAGGGCTGTCCTCGCCAGGTGACATCGGGTTCTCGAACGGCTCGGCGTCATTCACGCTTTCGGGGTCAGGTCTGTAACCCTCGCTTTATTCACGGTCGCGGGGTCAGGTCTGGGACCACTTGGGGTCAGGCGTGAAAAAACCGACTGTTTCAGACCTGACCCCCAGGGCGTGAATTGGCGGTCAGGCGCCGCCGAAGGCGAGCGTTACCTGCACCGTGCGCGTCGCGGCATCCTGCTTCGCGCTCATTCGCATCGCCCCGAGCTCCGCCAGCAGCTGCGGATCGCTCTTGCGCAGCTCGGACATGAAGTCGGTCGCGTAGCCCGCGTCGTACACGTCGCCCGGCTTCAGCTTCCAGCGTTCCCTCAGGCGCGCCGCCGTTGATGATGGCAGACCGGTGATCGTCAGGCCGCCCATCCGGAACTGCGGCCCCTCCGTCAGATCGATCGCAAACACCACCGTGTGTCCAAGATCATCGAATTGCGGGATCGCCGCCGAGCGCGCCGCCAGGTATCCCTTTCGACCGTATGCCGAAATCACGGCCCGGATGCCGCGATCGATCTTCGTCCCGTCGGCGACCTCGCTGCTCCTCATGCCGAGCGCGCCATCCAGTTCTCGCGCGCTGAGTGCCCGGGCGCCGGCCCAGACCGCGCCCTTCCACCAGTAGACCGCTCCTTCGTCGACCGGGACCGAGACGACGGCGGCGCCGGCGCACGTCGACCCGGCTTGTCCGATCCGCGCCGTGATGCCGGGCAGCCGCACGCGCAGGTGGCCGAGCCGGCGATAGAACGGGACGAGCGTGCCCTGCAGGAAATCGGTGCTGCCGATGCGGGAATAGTCGCGGCGCAGAAGCGGCGCCACCGCGTCGCGCACCTGCGGGAGAAGCGCGGATTGCACGCCGGTGAAGGTGACGTCGCAGATTGGGACCGAGACGCCCGTCACCTTGAACAGGTGCGCGTGGGCGCCGTTGCGCGTGTCGAGGTACGGGATGTACTCCACTCTTCCCGGCAGCTTGCGCGCGCGAAGCAGCTGATCGAGCGCCGCGATGATGCGGTCGATCCCCTCGGCGTTGTTCGAGATGTGGCTCGTGAAACCGGGGACCGCCTTCGCGACGGCACTCGTGATTTCCTCGTCCGAGAACCACGGGAAGTTGTCGAACAGTACCGGCGTTTCGGCCCTGGCCTCCTGCACCTGGAACGTGACGAACAGGTCGGTGCCCTTGTAGCGGTACCGATAGGACACGTGCGTGAAGAGCCCGGTCTTGCCCAGGCGCTCGACGCTGGCGTCGATGTCGGCCAGGGTGACCGTCGATCCGATGCGCAGGCCGGAGCCGGAGATGACGTCGGCAAGCGCGAGGCGTTGCAGTCCCGTCGCGTCGATCGCCGCGAGGCGCATCGAGGCAGGCGGATTCTGCGGACGCGCGACGGCCGGCGCGGGAACGAGCAGCAGAGCGGCGAGAACGACGATCAAGCCTCGTTTCACCTTCCGGCCTCAGCTCGTCAACGCCTTTACGAGCCGGTACATGAACTCTACGCCATCGAAGAACGCCCACACCGCGATGCGCTCGTCCCTCCCGTGCGCGCGCGTGTCGTCGATGTCGTCGAAGAACCCCGACACGCCGTAAACCGGCATCCCGGCGCGGCGCAGCATCAACCCGTCGGTGGCGCCCGTGGACATGATCGGCACGACGGGCACGCCCCGCCACATGTCGCGGGTGACGCGCTCGGTCGCCTGCACGACGTCCGGCCGCAGCGGCGATGCCGGGCTTGGCCGCGGGGCGTTCATTGCGGTCACCGCGATCGCCGGATCCGCGACGACTCGCATCAGGGCATCCTGCACGTCCTTCGGCGACTCGTCGGGCAGCAGCCGGCAATTGACCGTCGCGCGCGCCAACTGCGGCAGCGCGTTGTCGGCGTGCCCGGCATCGAGGCGCGTCGCGACGCACGTCGTGCGCATCAGGGCGTTGTAGTACGGCGATGCCGCCGCCAGGCGCGCGATCGTGCCGGGATCAGGCGGCGTCGCGGCGACCGCTTTCATGTCCCGCGCCACCTCGCCGCTTGCCACGCCTCCCATCCGGTCGAAGAATGCGCGCGTCGTCTCGTTGAGGCGAACGGGAAAGTCGTAGTTCGCGAGGCGGGTCAGGCCGCCGGCCAGATGGTAGATTGCGTTGTCTCTGCCCGGCAGCGAACTGTGGCCGCCGGCGTTCGTCACGTCGAGCCGGAAGCTCAGGTACACCTTCTCGCTCGTCTGCAGCTCGTTGGCGATCTTCACGCCTTTCTGCATCTCGCCCCCGCCGCCATCGACGTTCAGGCAGTACTCGGCGTCAATCAGGTCGCGGCGATTCTGGAGCAGCCAGTCCACGCCGTTCGCGGTGCCGCCCTCCTCGTCTGCGGTGAGCGCGGCGATCAGGTCCCGATCGGGCCTGAAGTTCTCCTGTTTCAGGCGAATGAGCAACGCGACGAGCGCCGTCGCGCCGTCCTTGATGTCGATGGTGCCGCGCCCGTAGTAGTAGCCGTCGCGCTCGAGGAACACGAACGGGTCGAACGACCAGTCGCTGCGCCGGGCCTCGACGACGTCGAGGTGGGCGATGAGGAGGATCGGCTTCGCGCGCCCGGTGCCGCGCAGCCGCGCAACCAGGTTCTTCTTCTTCGCCGACGGTCCGAGCACCTGGACATCGTCGCCCGAGAAGCCGGCCGCGCGCAGGCGCGCCGCCATCGCCTCCGAGGCTTTCGTGACGTCGCCGCTCGAATCGGTGGTGTTGATCTCGATCAGCTCTTTGAAGATCGCGCGGGCGAGCTGCTGCTGCGGGGTGAGCGGTGTGTCCTGCGCGAGGACGCCGCCGCCGATGACGAGGCTGACCACGAGCGCCAGGAACGCATATCTCATAACCCCCGGATTCTACATTCCCCGGGGTCAGGTCTAAAACCCTCGCTTTTTTCACGGTCCCCGGGGTCAGGTCTGAAACCCTCACTTTTTTCACGCCTGACCCCGGGGCAGGCGCGAAAGAACCGTGCGTTCCGGACCTGACCCCACGTGATCGTGAAAAAAGTGGGGGTTTCAGACCTGACCCCGTTAGAGGTTGACCCCGTTAGAGGTGAATGCGGCGGAGGCGGAGCGCGTTGCTGATGACGGACACCGAGCTGAAACTCATCGCCGCCGCGGCGACGATCGGGCTGAGCAGGATGCCCAGGAACGGATACAAGATGCCGCCGGCCAGCGGCACGCCCAGCGCGTTGTAGACGAATGCGAAAAACAGGTTCTGCTTGATATTCGCCATCGTCGCGACGCTCAGCCGGCGCGCGCGCACGATGCCCATCAGGTCGCCTTTGACGAGCGTGACGTCCGCGCTTTCCATCGCCACGTCGGTGCCGGTGCCCATCGCGACGCCGATCTGCGCCTGCGCCAGCGCCGGCGCGTCGTTGATCCCGTCGCCAGCCATGGCCACGAAGCGGCCTGCTGCCTGCAGCCGCTTGATCGCGTCCGCTTTCTGATCGGGCAGCACATCGGCCATCACGTCGTCGATCCCCAGGCGGCGCGCGACGGCTAGGGCGGTCGTTGCGTTGTCGCCGGTCACCATCACGATCTTCAGCCCTTCGGCGTGCAGCTGCCGGATCGCCTCGGGCGTCGTGGCTTTGACCGGATCCGCCACGGCAAGGAGCCCCGCCGGCTGCCCGTCCACGGCAACGAACATCACGGTCTGTCCCTCGGCCCTGTGCTGCTCCGCGCTGGCGGCCAGCTGCCCGGGATCGACATCGAGCTGCCGAAGCAGGCCGACGTTGCCGAGCGCCACCTTGTGGCCTGCGACGATCCCGGTCACGCCCTTGCCCGCGACTGCCTGAAAGTCCGTCGGATTCTCCAGGCGCAACCCGCGCTCGGCTGCTCCCGCCACGATTGCGGCCGCAAGCGGATGCTCGCTGCCTTGCTCGAGGCAGGCGGCCCATCGCAACAGCGTCCCTTCGTCGATCTTCGGACCTTCGGCTTGCCCGCCGAAGCCGCCTTGCGGCGAAGGCGGGACCTTCGCAATCTCCACCGCAACCAACCTCGGCCTCCCCTCCGTCAGCGTGCCGGTCTTGTCCACGACGAGCGTGTCCGCGCGACGTAGCGTTTCGATTGCCTCCGCGTTGCGGAACAGCACGCCAAGCGTCGCTCCCTTGCCCGTCGCCACCATGATCGACATCGGCGTCGCGAGGCCGAGCGCGCAGGGACACGCGATGATCAGCACCGACACGGCGGCAACCAGGGCGTAGGCGATCCTCGGCTGGGGACCGGCGAGCGCCCAGACGACGAACGCGAGAGTCGCGGCGGCGACAACGGCGGGAACGAAGTAGCCGGAGACGGTATCGGCGAGCCGCTGCACGGGCGCGCGGCTGCGCTGCGCCTCGCCGACCATCTGCACGATCCGTGCGAGCAGCGTTTCCGATCCGACCCGTTCCGCGCGCATCACCAGCGTGCCCGCCGTGTTGATGGTGGCGCCGATGACCCGATCGCCCGCGTGTTTTTCGACCGGCATCGGCTCGCCGGTCACCATCGATTCGTCCACCGCGCTCGTTCCATCGACCACGACGCCGTCCACCGGCACCTTCTCGCCCGGCCTGACGCGCACGCGATCGCCCACCTGCACCTGTTCCAGCGGCACATCCTCCTCGCGGCCGTCCGCGGTGACGAGGCGCGCCTGCTTCGGCGCGAGATCCAGCAGCGCGCGGATGGCGGAACCGGTTCGGCTCCGCGCCCGCAGTTCCAGCACCTGCCCGAGCAGCACGAGCGTGACGATGGCGGCGGCCGCCTCGAAGTAGACGCTGATGAGGCCTTCGGCGCCGCGGAACGAATCGGGGAAGAGACCGGGGAACAGGGTTGCGACGAGGCTGTAGAGGAAGGCGACCGACACGCCCAGGCCGATCAACGTGAACATGTTGAGGCTGCGGCGGACCAGCGAGTTCCACGCACGGACGAAGAACGGCCGGCCACCCCACAGGACCACCGGCACGGCGAGCACGACCTCGAGCCACCGCATCGCGATCGCCGGCGCGAGCCGGTGCAGCACGTGCGGGGAAAGATCGTGGACCATGCCGATGGCGACGAGCGGAACGGTCAGCACCGCACTGAGGGCGAACCGCCTCGTCATGTCGGCGAGCTCGGGGTTCTCCGCCTCCTCACCAGCGCGGGCGACGATCGTGCGCGGCTCGAGCGCCATGCCGCAGATCGGGCAGTCCCCCGGTCCCCGCTGGACGATTTCCGGGTGCATCGGGCAGGTGTAGTCGACCGGCCCCGCGCCGGGCCGTTCCGCGCGCGAGCTCGCCACTCGCCACTCGCCACTCGCCACTCGAGCCAGACCTTCGGCCTTGCCGCCCTCCGACGCGAACGCGCCGGGATCCGCCTGGAACCGTTCGAGGCAGCTCGGGTGGCAGAAGTAGTACGTCCGCCCGTTGTACTCGGCGGACCCGGCGGCGTCGTTCGGATCGATCGTCATCCCGCAGACCGGGTCCAGCACCTCTGTCATGTCGGCCATCTCACTTCACGAACTTCTGCGGCTCGCGATCGAACTTCTGCTTGCAGGAGATCGCGCAGAAGTAATAGGTCTTGCCGTTGTACACGCTCGAGCCGGCCGCCTTGGCCGGGTCCACCAGCATGCCGCACACGGGATCTCTTTCCATGTCGTTGCTCCTTGTCCGGCAAGGCTGAAGCCTCGCCCTACCGGTGCGCGCCCGGCAAGGCTGAAGCCTCGCCCTGCCGCCGTTCGAGTCTTGCAAGAGAAGCGTCACCTCTTCTTCGGTAGGGCAAGGCTTCACCCTTGCCCTTCACGCGTGCCGGTCGAACAGCTGCACCAGTTCCTCGTAGGCCTGCTCCGCCTGGTCCGGGCCCTTGCCGACGGCGTCGCGGACGCAGTGCCGCAGGTGATTGCGCAGCAGCTCGCGCGCCACCGCCCGCAGCGCTTCCTCGACCGACGAGATCTGGACGAGGATGTCCGCGCAGTAGCGGTCTTCCTCCACCATGCGCTGCAAGCCGCGCACCTGGCCCTCGATGCGCCGCAGTCGATTGCGGTTCCGCACCTTGATGTCGGGATCGACGGCGACCGCCTTGCGTTCGCCGCCGGTCGCGCAGCCGCAGCTGGCTGCAGCCGGTGCCGGGCTGCCCGCGCGGCGGATGCGCGAGCCTGCGGGACGTCGTGGTGAACTCATATACCCCCTGCACCTATGATGCTATATACCTGGAGGGGGTATGTCAAGCGACGAACCCGGGGGTGGGGCAAGGCTGGAGCCGGTGGGGGCCCAACTCGCCCCCACCCGCCTGCCCTGAGCGAGCGCAGCGAGTCGAAGGTGCCCTGCCCTGAGCGAGCGCAGCGAGTCGAAGGGCCGCACCAGCCCCACCCGCCCCAACATGTCGAGCCCCGATCGGACGCCGCCAGCCACCGCCGCCGGCGCCGCCCTTGTGTCGCGTTCACAAGCCAGCGGACAATCTCGCCCGGCCGCGGGCCCCCCTGAAACTTTCCGTTCACATCGGGGTTAGTCAAACAGTGGCCGACGATCCGGCAACTACCGACGCCGACCGGTTCGAGGCGTTCGTGCGGGAATACCAGGACATGGTGTTTGCAACGGCAGTGCGCCTGCTGGGCAATGCGACCGAGGCGGAAGACGTGGCGCAGACCGTGTTCCTCCGGGCATTCGAGCGGTTTGCCGTCATTTCCACCAGCGACGCCGCGGCCGGGTGGCTGAAGACCGTCACGACGAACCTGTGCCTGAACCACCTGTCCCGGTACCGCGCCCGGTGGCAGTTCTTCAGCGAGATCGAGCGGCCCGGCGACACGCCCACCGGCGGCGACGGATCCACGGGCCGCGGCGCGCCCGCCTTGCCGTCGCCCGCCTCGCCGCTGGCGTTGCTGGAGGAGTCGGATCGAGCGGGCCGGCTGGAACGCGCGCTGCGCCAGCTGCCGGATCACCAGCGGGTGCCGCTGGTTCTCTTTCACTTCGACGACATGAGCTACCAGGCGATCGCATCGCTGCTCGGCGTCTCGCTGGCGAAGGTGAAGACCGACATTCACCGCGGCCGCGAGCGCCTGAAGAAGGAGTTGTGGGTCCTCGATGAACGCCGATGACCTGCGACAGCTGATCGACCGGGAACTGAAGCAGCTGCCGGCGCCGCGTGCGCCGGAAACGCTGTTGCCGCGGGTGTTGCGCGCCACGGTGGGCCGCAGGCCGGCACCGTGGTACGCGCGCCCGTGGCTGGCGTGGCCACGCGGCTGGCAGATCGCCTCGGCCGCCGCGCTGGTCGCGATCGGCGCCGGGCTGTCGACGTTCATTGCATTCGTGCTGCAGGCGCCTGCCGGCGCCGCGCCGGCAATGGCCGCGAACGCGCCGGGCCGCGTCCAGCAGATATTCGGTGCCATCGAGGAAGCGGCCACGCTGATGCGCGTCCTCTGGCAGGTGCTGCTCGAACCGGCTGCCTTCTGGCTCGTCGTCGTTGCCGTGTCGTTGTCGCTCGCCTGCGCCGCCATCTGGTCGGCGCTCGAACGGACCGCCGCGGGAGGAGCATCACAGCAATGAGAAGCATTCGACGCCTCGCCGCTCTGTTCGCGTGCGTGATGATGATGGGGCTCGCGGCCGCCGATCTCGGGGCCCAGCCGGCATCCAACGCGGTGCCTCGCCGTGCTGCGGCCCTTCGACTCCGCCCGGCAGAGGCCCTTCGACCCCCCTCAGGGCAGGTCCGGCCGGTCTCGATCGCGCTCGGCACTTCGACCGTCCAGGATCTGGACCCCGACAACTTCCACTTCTACCGGCCGATCCTCCGCGTGGGCCAGGACTACACGCTGCGCGCGGGCGAGACGGCGCGCGATGTGCGCGCCGTCTTCGGCGACGTCACCCTCGAGGGCCACGTCGAACGCGACATCGTCGTCGTCCTTGGCGGCGTGCACGCCGCGAGCACGGCGGTCGTGGACGGATCGCTCGTGGTGATTGGCGGCAGCGCGACGATCGACCGCGGCGCCAGCGTCGGCCACGACCTGGTCGTCATCGGAGGCGCGCTGACCGTCCCGCCCGACTTCTCGCCGGGCGGCCAGCACGTCGTGATTGGCAGCCCGGCGCTGGGCAACGCCCTGAACGCGGTGGTGCCGTGGATCACGCGCGGCCTGCTGTTGGGCAGGTTGATCGTGCCGGACCTCGGCTGGGTCTGGCTCCTCGCGGGCATCGTCTTTCTTGTCTACCTGGCCCTGAACACGCTGTTCGATCGGCCGGTGCGCACCTGTGCGGATGCGATCGTGGAGAAGCCGCTGAGCACCTTTCTCGTGGGTCTCCTCGTCCTGGTGCTGACCGTCCCGGCTCTTGCGGTTCTCGCAGCAACCGTGATCGGCCTCGCGGTCGTGCCGTTCGTGCTCTGCGCGATGCTCGCCGGCGCACTGATAGGCAAGGCAGGCGTGGCGCGCGCTGTGGGCCGGAAGATCGTGGAGCAGTCCTCGCCGGATTCGAAGCTTCAATCGCTGCGCTCGTTCCTGCTCGGGTTCGTCGTCATCACGCTCGCGTACATGATCCCGGTGCTCGGGGTGGTGACGTGGGCATTGACGAGCGTCGCGGCGGTGGGCGCCGCCGCCGCCATGCTTCGCGCGACGCTTCGGCGCGAGCATCCGCCGCGCGAGCGTGCCGTGGCCTGCACGCCAGCGGCGGCGCGGCCGGGCGACTGGGTTGCAAATGCACCGGCGCCTTCGCCGGAACCGCAGCCCGTCGAGAGCGCTCCCGCAGCGCCCGCGCCAGGGCCGGCAGCGGTGGCGGAAGACCTCTCACTGTTTCCGCGCGCGGCCTTTCTCGATCGCGTGGCAGCGTTCGCGCTCGACTGCCTGCTGGTCGGCATCGCCGTCCTGGTGTTCGATCTCGACCGGCACGGCATGTTCCCGCTGCTGCTGTTCGCCTATCACGTGGCGTTCTGGGCGTGGAAGGGAACGACGCTGGGCGGGATCGTCGTCGGCCTCCGGGTGATCCGCGTGCCGCGGACGGAAATGCGGTTCGCCGACGCGCTCGTGCGCGGCCTGGCGGGCATCATCTCGCTCGTCGCGCTCGGCATCGGTTGCTTCTGGATGCTGCAGGATCCGGAGCGCCAGATGTGGCACGACAAGATCGCCGGCACCGTCGTCGTCAAGGTGCCCAGGGCCCTGGTGATGGCTTAGCGGCCAGAACCCAGACGGTCCGAGAGTCCGATGGCCCGGGGGTCCGAAGGTCGGACTTTCGGACCTTCGGACTTCTGGCCTCCTAGCGCTGCGGCAGCGGTGTGCCGACTGCGGCCACCTGCTGCCAGCGCCCGTTGCGCTTTGCGAAGATCCGCGTCTGGCGCTCGGGCGATCCGAGCGTGCCGTCCGGGTTGAACGGCACGATCTGCATGGTCACCCGGGCCAGGTTGGTGTCGTTGTCGATTCGTATCTGGACGTCGCTGACCGCCCCGTCCTTGAGGGGCTGCTTCGCGTTCTTGCCGACGTAGTCGAGCCACTGACGCCTGTTGTAGACCTGTCCGTTCGTCTCGATCCTGGTGAACGGGTCGGCCGTCAGCCGGGCATACCTGCTCGTATCGCCCTTGCTGTATGCGTCCACGATTTGCGTCTGCGCTCGCCAGACGGCCCGCTCGTCGTCCGAGTTGAGCCTGGGCGCAACCGTGCGCGGCTCCAACGCCGGCCTCCCTCCCGACGTGCCGGTCGGCGACGCTCCCATCATTCCGGAGGCCGGCGTGGCCCCGGCGCGGATCGGGGCGCTCTCGTGGGCCAGCACCTTCCATTCGCCGTCGCGGTTGACCCATTCCTGCAGGGCGCGGCGTTCGGTTCCGTCCTTCATGTGGACGATCGCGACGACGGTCGCCGTCCTGCCCATTGGCACAACCTGCTGCACGTCAACGCTGCCAACCGGTGCCGGCAGCGCGGCCAGCATCTGATCTTTGCTCTGCACCTGGCCGTTTAGTGTCACCCACGTCAGATCGTCCGCAAGGAACTTGCCGACGCCGTCCTTGTCGCCCCGCACTGCGGCCTGCAGCATCTGCTCCTGCGCCGACCGCACCAGGCGATCGGTGCTGCCCGTATCAGCTTTCGGCTTCGTTGTCTGCGCGAGCGCGAGGGTCGCGACAAACGTCATGACGAGCGCGCCGGCGCACGAACGACGAGCAAGTGTCGAGCTCATGACTGTGTGCCTCCCGCTCAATGTCGAGTCGGCATGTCGGCGGGTCGCCCCGGTCGGAAGCACAGCCGGAGAGTGCCGATCGGGTGACGCCAGGCATGCGGTGAGCGCTCGGAGAGATGCAAGCGGCCGGCCGGCTCCCGGGCCCGGCCGGGATGAGGTCTCGGCGATCAAGTCCGCGGCAGGCGTGGCGAACGTCGCGGTGGGAAAGGACTTTCGACCTGTGCTCTATCGCCCGTCAATATACGAACGGGATCAATTTGCGCGCATCGCGCCACGTGACTGGCCCATGCCGAGCCGCGCAAGTGCACTCGTACTGCGCTGGACTCGCGGGCGGCCAACAACGCGCGGCCGGGTCCGTAGTCGGCCTGTCATACGAACAGGCCGGCTACGAACTGCTCACGCACAATGCGCCGACAACACCTCACGGCGCCGGCTTACTTCAACCCGATTTGCACGTTGTGCACCGTGGGATCCCCCCTGATGACGAAGCTCACCGCGTAGGTGCCGGACGTCAAGCCAGCGGTGCTCAGATTGAAGACGTATCCGCCACCCGCGCCGAGCGTCGGGTCGAAGCGGAAGTTTCCGTCCGGGTTCGCATTGCCCGGGCTGTCGAGGATCGCGGGAGTGGCGTCGGACACCTTCACGATGCCGACACCCGTCACGCCAAGCGCCGCATTCGACAGGTTCTGGCCGCCCGCGTCGCACACGGACACCTTGACGGGGAACACGCTGCCACTGTTCTTTGCCCGTGCGGGATCGTACAAGAGGCACACGCCGTAGGCGACCACGTAGCTGACTGTCTGCCCGGCCGCGTTGCCAACCTGATCCTGTGCCGTCACCGAGAAACTGTGGGTGCCGGCAACCGAGGTGCCGAACGCGTTGCCGCTTGCCACCGTGCCGGTGCATGTCGCGACCCCCGACCCGCCGTCGCTGCATGTGTAGCCGGCCGGCAGAACCTGGTTGATCGTGTAGGTCATGGCGAGTGGCGCCGCGATGAGGATCGCCGGCGCTTTCCTGTCCACTTTGTTCCCGGACATCGATCCCCCGGTTGCGACGTTCCCCGCGAGATCGGGAACCGCATGACTGCCGGTGGCGGCGTTCGCCGTCTCGGTGCCGGGCGGGACACTCGTGACCAGCGTGAAAGCGGCGTCCGCGGCAACGCGCAGTCCCGACAGCGCGTCGCCGGCAGTGCAGCCGACCGAGACGTCTTCCTTGTGCCAGACGCCGTCCGGCCCGGCGCAGTTCACCGCCGGCGGCGTCTTGTCGATGCGAATCGACGCGAGTGACGCGGACGCCTGGTTGCCCGCCTTGTCCGCCGCCGCCCCCGTCACCGACTGCTTGTCGCCCTCGCCCAGAACGTGGTTCGGCTCACAGCCGTCGATGCCGGACAGAGCGTCGGTGCAGCCGAAGCTTACCGTGACGTCGGCGTTGCTCCAGCCGAACGCGTTCGCCAACGGCAGCCGGGACGCCGTGATCGTCGGCGCGGTGCGGTCGATACTGACGCGTTCGGTTGCCGAGGCCTGGTTCCCCGCCTTGTCCACCGCCGTGCCGGTGACCGCCTGTCCCGCGCCCTCCGTGCTGACGACCTGAGAACCGGGAGCGCACGACTCGATGCCGGAGGTGATGTCCGAACAGGCAAAGCTCACGGTGACATCACCGTTGGTCCAGCCAAAGGCGTTCGCTGCCGGGGTGCGGGACGACGTGATGAAGGGCGGCGTGCCGTCGAAGGACAAGTGCTTGATCGCCGTCCCTTCGTTTCCCGCAAGATCCGCGCACAATCCCGTCACCGACACGTCCGCCCCATCCGGACCTCCGTAGGAAGGATCGGTGCACGGTGCCATCCCTGAAAGGGCGTCGGTGCCCGTGAAGTTGAAGATCACGCTGGAGCGATACCAGGGCCCCTGGTCGGGCGCTCGCGCCGCGACGCCGGCGATGCCGGTTGGCGCAGTCTTGTCCACGCTCACCACGATCGTCTTCGGTGCTTCGATGTTCCCGTCTTTGTCGGTCGCCTGGAAGGTCAATGTCGTGTTGCCTTCGCTGCTGATGACGACACTCCCCGCGGCCGTCTCAACCGACGTGGAGGCAATCGACTGCGCCCCCGCCGCGCTGTAGGTGATTCGCTGCACCCCGGATCCGCCCGTCTCGTCGACGGCGCTCAAACTGACCGTCGTGTCGATCTTGTTCCACATCGCCGCGTTTGGCGTCGGGCTCACTACTGCAGTCGTCGTCGGGGGGACGACGTCGCGGACCAAAGCGAGGCTCGTGCCCGCCCCAGCCGCGATCTGGAAGGCCCCGGAAATGCCAGGCACCTGGATTGGCGAGCGTGCGCAGGCCCAATAGGGACCGTTCCAGCCCTGCGAGCACGAGTCCCAGTCCGCGCCGCCGGCCTCGCCGAATATATTGCTGCCCCAGCCCCAGACAGTGCCGTCCCATTTGACGACGAGGCCGAACTTGTTCCCGGCTGCGATCTGTCGCACGCCAGAGAGACCGGGCAACGCGATAGGCGTTTCCGTGATCGGCGGGTACCCATCACCGCCAAAATGGTTGTAAAGGTTTCCCCAGCCCCACACCTGGTCGGTGCCTGCTTTCAGCACCAGGCTGAAGTCGCCCCCGGCGGCAATCTGGCGCACGTACGTGTTGGGCGGCTGCGTCACCCCGCTGATGACCCGCGTTTCGAGCAGCGACAGCACCTCCATCGGTTGCGTCCGGCATGGGAAATTGGCCGTCCCGTCGTAGCAGTAGGGCTTCAGGCCGGCGGAGTTTCCCAGTTGGAGCGAGCCGTTGCCCCCCACGCCCACACCGTGCCGTTCTGATCGAGCGCCAGGCTGTGAACGCTGCCCGCAGCGACGTTGGTGATCTGGGTGAGGAAATCGAGCGGAGGCGGAGGATCGGCCAACGGTCTCGGGGTCTTGTCGATCTGAACCGGCCAGAAGTTGCACGGAAGCAGCGCCCCGCCGCACTCCCATTCGGGTACCTTCCAGCCCGCCTGGCCCAACGCGCTGAATCCCGCCGCCCAGACGGTGCCGCTGGTCGCAACGGCCAGCGTGTGGTTTCCTCCCGCCGAGAGCTCGTAGACGGCGGACGGCCATTGGCCGCTTCCAATGCCGCGGCCGGCGCCATTGCCCAGCTGTCCGTAGTAGTTCGCGCCCCACGCGCGCACGCGGCCCCACGGCCGTGGCAGTCTGTAATCCGCGGTGAGGGAGTTGCCTGGCTCGCCGAAATCCTGCCGGCCGTCCCCGTCCGAATCCGCGTACGCGTCAATCGTGTCGAAGCCGCCTGCCGCCGGCGTATAGCAGAACCGGGCTTCGCCATTCGTATCGGTCACGAGGGTGCCGCCTGCGGTATTTGCGCCCGTGACCGTGAAGACCACGCTGGCGCCCGGCACCGGTACGGTGCCGGGGACGGGGAAGACGACATCGTCCCCGACAAGGGCGATGAGGCATTGCTCGACGCCAGGCGTGCGCGACGCAGACGACGCCGTCAGCGTGACGTGCCTGGGAATGGGCGGGGTGTCGGCGCGCAGCGAGACAGTACCGGCGGCCGCCAGGAGGGTGGCGCAAGCGAGGGCCGCGAGGAGCTTTCGAATCGACATTGTCACCTCTTGAAACGCCGGCACGAGACCGGAAGAGAGCGGACGGGGGCTCAGTCTCTAACGCGCAAAAGGTTCGCGGAAGGGGCCACGACTGCCCGCGGCGGCGTGCGCCGACTCCTTTTCGCACGACTTTGCGCGTTGCCAGGCAGACACGCGTGTGGTGTGCCAGATTCCTGCGGGGAAGGGATCAAGCAGTCAGGCCCGGCGCCCGCGCGGGAACGCCGTTCGTTACCTGCGCTCGTCGCGCAGCGCCTCGAGTTCGGCGACCGCCTCGAGATCGCGCAGGCGTCCCGCCGCGCGCTTCGTTTCGATCAGCGCATCGAGGTTCAGGCAGCGGCAGGTGAATCCGAACACGCGGATTTCGACGCTCTTCGCGTAGAGCGAGTCGTAGGTTCCTCCGCCCGCGATCTCCCCGAGCAGGTCGAGGTCGCCGAGTGTGGTCGACAACGTGAAGTTCAGACCGCGTTCGAGGGTCTCGACGTCGAAGCGGAAGGGGAGGCCCGGCGGAGCGCCGCGCAGGTATGGCGCGAGCGGTGAGAGGGCGGCAACAAGCCGCCCGAGGTTGAGCGGATCGCGCGCGTAGACGACATCCACATCGTAGGTCGCGCGCGCCGACCCATGGACGACCGCGGCAAGTCCGCCGACGATGATGAACCTCGCCTCGCCATCGTGCATCACGCGTAACAGGTGTTCGAAGTCGGTCGTCACCGCAGGTTCCTGCCGGCGCGTTTCAGCTCTTCCAGCCCGCGGACAACGGCGGCCAGCTTCCGGACGCGCTCCTCGGGCGAGAGCTTGAGGTTCTCACGAAGCAGCGACCGGTCGATGTCGCGCTTGTATGCCTCGATGACGTCGTCGATGCTCGATCCGCCGGCCTTTGGCGCCGTTGTCACACCCTTACTCTACATCCGCATGCGGCGCGAACATAATTCCCTCCGCCGAGCGGCGCCTGCCGGGAGCATCAGAACGTGCGCCGCGCGATCCACTCGCGCAGCAGCGAGTCCACGACCACGTAGCGGCGGCCCTCGCGGGCGAGGACATCTTCGCGCACCAGCGCGTCGAGCGAGGCCTGTACCGTCGAGGGCCCGCCCAATCGGTAGCGGGCACGCGTGTCGCCCGACAGCAGTTCACGTCCCTCCTCGACGACCGCCGCGCGCAACGCCGCGCGCTGGGCCAGCGTCAGGCGCTGCCAGGTCGCCTCGAACAGCGTCTCGTGCTCGCCGAGCAGCCGCTTCAGCGTCTCGTGCAGGTCTTCGAGCCCCGCCGCCTTCTTTCCACTCGCCCGGGCGTCGTCCCAGAGTTCGTGAGCGAGGCGCTGCACGTCGTAGGGCAGGTTGCCGGCCAGTTCGACGATGGCAGCGCCGAGGCCCGGCTCGGGGCGCAGCTTCGTGGCGGCGAACCGCGCCTCGAGGAACCCCGCGAACACGGAGGCGTCGATCTTCTCCAGGCGCATCACCGGCCCCGCCTTGTAGAACGGACGGCTCCTGCCGAGCATCCGCTCCATCAGCGTCGGCTCGGAGCCCGAGAAGACGTAGCCCGCCTGGCGCTGGTGCTGAACCGCCGCCCGCAGGGCGTGCTCCACCTGGTGCACGCGCGGCGCCTTGCCGTCGCCCTCGAACGATCCGATCGCCTGGAACTCGTCGAGCGCGATGGCCAGCCGGCAGCGGCGGGCGTCGGCCAGGCGGCCGGGCAGCGCGAACACCTCCTGCGCGAGCAGCGAGATGTCGCGCCCGGTGCGCGCCGAGGGAAACGAGATGGCGAGGGCGCCGCGGCCGGCCTTGCCCGCTTCGACCCGCACCTCGGGACGCACGCCGCCGAGCATGTCGCGCAGCCACGACCGCGCTCGATCGAGCCGCGTTTCGATCGCGAACAGCGCGCGGGCGTAGCCCTCGAGAAAGGCCACGTAGGAGCTGTAGCTGCTGACGGTGACCTCGACGGTGAGGACGCCGCCGCGCCGGGCGGCGTCGAGCGCCTGGCGGACCAGCGACGACTTGCCGTAGCGTCGCGGCGAGATCAGGAAGATCTTCTGACCCGCCAGCAGGTCGCGCGTGAGCCGGTCGATTTCCGCCTCGCGGTCGACGAACGCGGCGGTGGGCACGACTTCGCCGTAAACGAAGGGGTTGGTCACGGCTGACGCTCCTTGTCCGAGGTCCGAGATCCGAGATCCGGGGTCCGGGGTCCGAGGTCCGGGGTCCGGGGTCCGTGTCGGCAGTCAGGCCGTCGCAGGTGACACGCGGACCACCAGCCACGGACTACGGAAAACGACGTAATCGTTACGCAGTTTAACGTAATGCATCGCCAGGCGCAATCGTCACGCCTCCCCCCGATCCTGCCTTGCTCCCTGGATCTGAATGCGCGGGCGCGATTGCGAATCCTCGGGCGGGTGGCCGGTCGGGCGCGACCCGGGTTAGAATCGCGCTCCATGTCCCGGTTCAGGATTCGCAGGCCGCCGGCGCACGGCGGCGCGCGCGGCCGCTCGCGGTTCGGCGTTCGCCGCATCCTGTCTGCCGCGCTGAAGGCGCTCGCCCTGCTGGTGGCCGCCTCGTTCGTGCTCACCCTGGCGCTGCGCTGGATCCGACCGCTGACCACCGCCGTGACGATCGAGAGGCGCATCGAGGCGTTGAAAGAGGGCCGCTCGTACCACCCGGCGCGCCGGTGGGTCCGCTGGGATCGCATCTCGCCGTACGCCGCGCTCGCCGTCATTGCCTCGGAGGACCAGCGCTTCGCCCAGCATCACGGCTTCGACTTCGACGCGATTCAGAAGGCGATCGACGAGCACGACCGCGGGCGCCGCCTGCGCGGCGCCAGCACGATCTCGCAGCAGGTGGCCAAGAACCTGTTCCTCTGGTCCGGCCGCAGCTTCGTCCGCAAGGGCCTCGAGGCGTACTTCACGGTGCTCATCGAGCTCACGTGGCCCAAGCGCCGCATCCTCGAGGTCTACCTGAACATCGTCGAGTTCGGCGACGGCGTGTTCGGCGTCGAGGCCGCCAGCCAGCGCTATTTCCACAAGCCGGCCGCGCGCCTGCGGGCCGACGAGGCCGCGCTGCTGGCGGCAGTCCTTCCCAATCCGATCCGCTTTCGCGTCGATCGGCCCTCCGCCTACGTGCAGGAACGCCGCGAGTGGATCCTCGAGCAGATGGGGCAGCTCGGCGGCGGCTCGTACATCAAGCGTTTCTGACGCGTCATCAAGAGCGCGCTGCCGATCGTGCAGGCGGAAACCGGGACGACGGCGTGGTTCGGCATCCGCACGGGACCGTCGACGTTCGGGATCTTCGACACGTTTCTCGACGACTCGGGGCGGCAGGCGCATCTCGACGGGCGCGTTGCCGCGGCGTTGATGTCCAAGGCCGCCGACCTGCTCGCCACGCCGCCGAGGATTGAGAAGGTCGACGTGCTGGCGGCGAAAGTTCCCGAATAGGCCGCGCCAGGGGCCCGGGCTTATCATGCCGGTATGACATCCGACGTCATTCGCCGGCTGCCGAAAACCGACCTGCACGTCCACCTCGACGGCTCGCTCAGGGTGCCGACGCTGATCGAGCTGGCGCGCGACCGCGCCGTCACGCTGCCGTCCTCCGACGAGCAGGGGCTTCGCGATCTGGTGTTCCGCCCGCACTACGCCA
>Ga0315280_10004466_pt1 | contig 20627 bp, 12 predicted proteins | sample YL17G06_40_MG_FD_203697 | JGI IMG/M metagenome (GOLD analysis project Ga0315280, IMG submission 203697) | Sediment microbial communities from Yellowstone Lake, YNP, Wyoming, USA - YL17G06_40 | ecosystem: Environmental > Aquatic > Freshwater > Lake > Sediment | place: USA: Wyoming | collected... | reverse complement strand
GTGCTAGCCACAAACTCCTCTCTGTAGGCAAAGGAGGTCGATTCTTTGCCGCCTTTGATTTCGAGTCTTGCCCCGGGATCAGCCGTGATCACCACCATCGGGATTTCCTGGGAAAAGCTCTGGCCGTTGCCGGGCTTGAGGCCGATTTTCTGAAACTCCTGTTCGAGGAAGTTGACCGTCTTTGTCTCGCCGTTTGAAGCCGGCGCCCTTCCTTCGAACTCATCGGAGGCGAGGATTTGCGTATCTTTGGAGAGATCTTCGGCGGTGATGCTCTCCAGGGCTGGCCATAAACGCTGTTGCTCACTGGTGCAGCCGAAGAAGCCGAATATGGCCAGAGTTAACAGTGCGCAAATGAAAAAAGATGAAAAATTCTTTTGTTGTATTGTTCTTTGACTCATTTTTTCTCCTCCGTTCATAAGGGGAGAAGGTAAAACATGAAAGGTTCAGTTGTCAAGGAGATTTGCGTTTCCAGCATCAACCTCAGGGCTCTATCACGAATTCCAGGGACATATCACTTATTTTCCCCATCCCAGCCAACTCAGGGGACAGTTCACAGAAACGTCCCCTTTTTCTCCCTTTTTCTTAAAAGAGGGTAATAATAAAGGTAATATTGTCTTGTAGCGGTTCGATTCATCGAACTTCTCCTTTCTTTCCCCTCCCTCTTGTCTTGAGGGAGGGGCCCATAGGGACTTTCCCTTTCTGTTAAATTGTCATGCGAGGAGCCTTGCAACGAAGCAATCTCCCGGGATTTTCCTTGCGAGCCCGTCCTTGTCATTGCGAGGCGCGCGGCGCCGTGGCAATCTCCCCGCAAAATCATCTCAAAAGGTGATTGACCGTTTATTGCTTTAGTAGTAATATTAATTCTCAATTATTATTTGGAAAAAATAATTGATGAGGGGGAAAAACTCCCATTCAGCAAAAAATTAAACTGATTGCAGCAATCAACAATCCAAAATAGCCAGAGAATCATGAAACTCTTTGTTGGCATCACTGACAATCAATGGTTCGATTATCTCTCGCACCTTCCTGATGTTGATGAAGTAAACTTCTGGCAGCCGTCCCCCGACTCTCAATTCCGCGCCATCCGGCCGCGCCTGGGCCAGGACGCCTTCAAGGTCGCGGTCACGGATGCCTATCAACGCTCCTGCGCGATTACCGAAGAACATTCGCTTCCGGCTCTCGAAGCCGCGCATATAATGCCTTATGGAGAGAGTGGCCCGCATGCAGTCCATAACGGCCTGTTGCTCCGAAGCGACGTCCACAGGCTTTTCGACAGTAGCTACATCACTGTTACCCCCGACTACCGAATCGAAGTCAGCCGCCGTCTTAAGGAAGAATTTGAGAACGGCCGCTATTATTATCCTTTTCATGGAAATAGGCTGCACCACTTGCCTTCAAATGCCGCTGACCATCCAGCTAAAGATTTGTTAACCTGGCATAACGAAAATATTTTCAAAGGATGACTTATGCATTGGAAGCAGATTTTCGGAATGGTTTGGATAAAATTAAACCGAGACGCTTAACATGACTCCGAGACGAACAGCTAAAAAAGATCGAACGGCTGCCAACAACGGCGCCACCCTCGGCTTCGAAAAAAGAATGTGGGAGGCGGCGGATGCCCTGCGCGGCTCGATGGACGCAGCCGAATACAAGCACGTCGTCCTCGGCCTTATTTTCCTCAAGTACATTTCGGATTCATTCGAGGAACACCATGCCCGCCTCGAGGCCGAGCGTGCTTCCGGCGCCGACCCAGAGGATCCAGACGAATACCGCGCCGTAAACGTTTTTTGGGTTCCGCCAGAAGCCCGCTGGTCGCTCCTCAAGAACAATGCGGTTCAGCCGACCATCGGCAAGCTCGTGGATGATGCCATGGAAGCCATCGAGCGCGACAACCCCTCACTTAGGGGTGTGCTTCGAAAAGACTATGCCCGCCCCGCTCTCGACAAGACGCGTCTCGCTCAGCTCATCAACCTGATTAGCAATATTGGCCTCGGCAACAAAGAAAGCCGCTCAAAGGATATTCTTGGGCGGGTCTATGAATACTTTATATCGCAATTTGCCAGCGCCGAAGGCAAGAAAGGCGGCGACTTTTTTACTCCTCGATGCATCGTTCGGCTTCTCGTCGAGATGATCGAGCCTTTCAAGGGACGCATTTACGATCCTTGCTGCGGTTCGGCCGGCATGTTTGTCCAGTCAGAAGAATTCATTGAAGCCCACGGGGGCCGCAGGGGAGACATCAGCATCTATGGCCAGGAATCAAACCCCACGACCTGGCAGCTGGCGCGCATGAACCTCGCCATTCGCGGCATCGAGGGCCAGATCGCCCACGGCGATAGCTTCCACAACGACCGATTCCCGGATCTCAAAGCAGATTACATCCTGGCTAATCCTCCATTTAACGTCAGCGACTGGCGCGGCGAGCTCCTGAGAGAGGACAAGCGGTGGAAATACGGCGTTCCACCCGTCGGCAATGCCAACTTCGCCTGGGTTCAGCATATGATTCATCATCTTGCTCCTTCCGGAATCGCAGGGTTCGTACTAGCCAACGGCTCGATGTCCTCAAATCAGTCCGGCGAAGGTGAAATCAGAAAGAACATCATCGAGGCCGACCTCGTGGATTGCATGGTGGCTCTGCCTGGTCAGTTTTTCTATTCCACCCAGATACCTGCCTGCCTCTGGTTTCTGGCACGTGACAAGAAAAATAACCGCTTTCATGACCGAAGGGGCGAATTGTTATTCATAGACGCTCGCAAGATGGGCCGGATGGTTGATCGAACCCACCGTGAGCTAACGGCTGAAGATATCGCTCGCATAGCCGGCACCTATCATGCCTGGCGCGGCGATAAAGGTCCGGATAAAAAGTATGACGATGTCCCCGGCTTCTGCAAAGCTGCTACGCTCGAGGAGATTCGCAAACACGGCTATGTCCTGACACCCGGCCGCTATGTCGGCGCCGAAGCCGCCCTTGAAGACGCCGAGCCTTTCGAGGAAAAAATGAAGCGCCTCACCGCCCAGCTCCGCGAGCAGATGACCGAGGGAAACCGCCTCGACAGCGCGATTGCCACAAACCTCAAACATCTTGGCTTTCCCTTAGAGGACAAATGAGGAAAATATGGCGAAGTAGGCAGAAAAAAACTTGCTTATTAAAGGATAATGGCTTATCCTTTAATAAGCCAGGGCGTTATTAAAGGATGATTTAATTAAGGGGATTGAGTTGAAGAGAGGCATTACCGGACGTTATGAAGTGACTCGGGCAAGCGGTGAGGATGTCCGCGCCTTCATCCCCGATCCCCTGCCGCCCAATCCGCCGCTCGAGCTTACCAACTCCCGTCAACGGCTGCTCGAAAGAGCAACGCTCGCGCTTGGCCGTCTTGACAGCATCACCCTTCTCCTGCCCGATCCCGACATATTCCTTTACGCCTACGTGCGCCGAGAGGCGCTCCTTTCCTCCCAGATCGAGGGCACGCAGTCGTCCCTTTCCGACCTGCTGCTCTTCGAATTGGAAGAAGCCCCTGGTGTACCCTTTGAAGACGTCGTCGAGGTATCCAATTACGTAGCCGCCTTGCAGCATGGGCTACAACGCCTCCGCGAGGGTTTTCCGCTTTCCAATCGGTTGATTCGCGAAATGCATGCCGTACTGCTGTCGCGTGGACGGGGGAGCGAGAAATCGCCCGGAGAGTTCCGGCGCTCCCAGAACTGGGTTGGCGGCACCCGACCCGGCAACGCCCATTTCGTCCCACCGCCTCCGGGTTTAGTGGAAGACTGTATGGCAGCCCTGGAGCTCTTTCTTCACGATGAGACTCTGTCCTATCCGACCCTGGCCAGGGCTGCTCTGGCGCATGTCCAGTTCGAAACCATCCACCCGTTTCTGGATGGCAACGGGCGCATCGGGCGCCTGCTCATCGCCTTCATCCTGCACCACGAGCGCATTCTTCAGAAACCTTTGCTCTACCTCAGCCTCTATTTCAAGCAGCATCGGAGTGAGTACTACCGGCTTCTCGATTTAGTGCGAACGGAGGGGGATTGGGAAGCCTGGCTCGAATTCTTTCTTGAAGGCGTCGTGCACACCGGGCAAAACGCCGTGCAAACAGCGCAGCGTCTGGTCACGCTGTTCAAGGAGGACACCCAAAAAGTCCAAACGGCGGGCCGGGTTGCCAATACCGCTTTACGAGTGTTCAACGCCCTTTGCGAGCGTCCGATCCTCACACTCAACGAAGCTCGCCGGAGGACGGGGCTCACCTTTCCTTCGGTCGCAAATGGGATGGAGGCGCTCGCTAAGCTGGGAATCGCTCGCGAAATCACCGGACGAAAGCGTGACCGTATTTTCGCCTATGACCGGTATCTGGCAATCCTCACCGAAGGCACGGAGCCGTTATGAAAGAGAATGAGCAGCAGGCCGCAGCCCGTCGGTTGGACGAAGCAATCCGGAAAAATCTGAAAGGGCTAGGGCTTTGGAGAGAAACACAATGACCCCTGAAGATTTGGAGCGTCTTATTGCCATCGGAGAAACGATGAATGTCGAATTCAAGAGCGAGGAGCATGAGCCACTCAATGACCGGGAGCTTGTGGAGGCGGTGGTATGTCTCTCAAACCGCACTAATCCTGAGCCCGCCTGGCTCCTTGTAGGCGTCGAGGATGACGGCCGCATCACGGGCGTGAGTCCTCGTCGTGAAGCCGGAATAATCGACCCGGCGCGCATCGCTGCGCTCATCTCCAACCGCACTCGTCCATCCCTAATGGTGCGAGTCTATCTCGTTTCAATCCAAGGCCAGGAAGTTTTGGCACTTGAGGTGCCCCAGAGTCGAACACCTGTAGGGACTTCCGACGGTTATTATCTGCGCCGGGCCATTGGTGGCGATGGTAAGCCGGCTTGCCTGCCCATGCAATTCCATGAAATGCAGTCGCTTCAAGCCGGACGTGGATTGCTGGATTATTCCGCTTTGCCTGTTCACGATGCAGGCTGGAAAGACCTCGATCCGCTGGAATTTGAACGGTTTCGCCGAAACCTGCGTGAGCATCGTGGTCGGAGTGATGGAGCTTTAGTCGATTTGCCCGACCAGGAATTAGCGAGGGTGCTGGGGGCTATTGACAGTAATGGGCTTATTACTGTTCTCGGGCTACTGATTTTCGGGAAGGAAGAAGCACTGAGGCGCTTCCTGCCGGTTAATGAGGTGGCTTTTCAAGTGTTGCATGAGCAGAAAGTTGAGGTCAATGACTTCTTCCGCTGGCCACTTTTGCGGATTATGGAGGAAATCGAGGCCCGTTTTCGTGCCCGCAACCGTGAACAAGAATTGATGGTGGGCATGTTACGGATAGGCGTTCCAGACTACCCCGCCGCCGCCTTCCGCGAAGCATTAGCCAATGCATTGATCCATCGCGATTACAGCCGGCTGGGCGCAGTAAACGTTCAATGGCACGATGATCATATCGAGATTTCCAATCCCGGTGGCTTTCCCGAAGGCGTGAGCCTGGATAATCTCCTTGTGACTCCTCCTCGTCCACGTAACCCCCTGCTGGCTGATGCCTTTAAGCGGGCAGGTATCGTCGAGCGCACTGCCCGAGGAATCGACACAATCTTTTACGAGCAACTACGCAATGGCCGGCCTGCCCCCTCTTACGAGCGCACAGATGCTTTGAGCGTTATCTTGGTATTGCCGGGCGGCAAAGCTAATCTGGAATTCGTGCGCCTGGTCGTAGAAGAGAGTCAGGCCGGGCGGGTTCTGCGCCTCGATGAACTTCTGTTGCTTAATGCTCTATGGCAGGAACGCGCGCTGACGACGGATGAGGCAGCTCATCTAATACAAAAGCCAGAGTCTGATGCGCGCCGTGTGCTTAATAGCCTTGTTGAAGCTGGGATGGTGGAGGCGCGGGGCGAGAAAAAAGGCCGTGCCTGGCACCTTTCGGCCGCTACCTACCGCCGGCTGGGCGAAAAAGCTGCCTACGTACGGCAACGTGGCTTTGAGCCTCTGCAGCAAGAACAGATGATATTGCAATATGTGGAAAAACACGGTTCAATCAAGCGAGGCGAGGCAGCTGAGCTTTGTCAAATCGGTTCCATGCAGTCCTATCGTCTTCTAAAACGATTAGAAAGGCACGGCAAGCTCAAACGTCTCGGTGGTTCAACCAAAGCAGTAAAATATGGAATACCGAGCAAATAATTGCACGCGAGCAATTATGAATAACACGCGAGCAAATAATTGCACGCGCAAATGGTTTTCGGGTATGACCGAGTGCGCAAATATAGGTGCTAATTCTGGGCTTAAAATGGAAGCTTGCTTTCGTGAGGCGAGCCGGAAGAGCCCAAAAGAGTTTGGGTTTGAGGGCAAAGACTGGCTTATTAAGCTTTTCAGCCATTTGCTTTAATAAGGAAAATGCATATTCAACGATTGTTTAATCAAAGCTTCAAAATTTGGAGAGCACATGAAAAAACAGGCCCATAAAAAGAAATTAAATGTGACTATGTCGTCTGCTGGGAAAATGATTTTCCCACTTGTCCTGTGGAAGTGATTAACTTAAAGGACGAAATAGGTCAAATAAAAAAATAAATTGCGAAAAATTTGGGTGTAACCAAAAATGTATAAACCCGATAGCCTAATAATAGACAATAGAGGACTACGACTCTTTGAAGAACTATCGAAGATCCTAAGAGAGCAGAAGAACCTCGATATTGCCAGTGCTTATTTTAATATCGCGGGATTTCAACTCATACATGATTCTTTATCAGGTGCTGAAAAATTCAGGTTATTGATTGGAACTTCCCCACAAACAGATGAAAAAGAGCCAGATATTTTTCAACCTGAAGAACTATACAAGAAGAAATTTCGGGAAGATTTAGAAGATGAGAATTTTGAAAGAAGCAAAAAAGAGGCAGTTGTATCTTTAATCGAGTTTCTGAAAAAGCCAAAATGGGAAGTTCGACTTTATGATAAGGGATTTCTCCATGGTAAGGCCTATATATTTGATAAATTAGCTATTATAGGCTCAAGCAATTTTACATATTCAGGTTTTACATCCAACACAGAACTCAATGCGGTCTTAGATGAAGCTCATTCCAAATACATCAAGCAAGAATGGTTTGAAAAAATCTGGGCGGATTCGCAAGATTTCAAGCAGGAACTTATTAGAATTCTCAATGAATCAAAATTTGGCACAAAGGAATATATGCCTTACCAGATATTTATTAAAGCATTATATGAACTTCAGAAGGAAGATATATTATTTGAATATGACACTCCCTCAGCACTACCCTCCAGCGAAGTTGACCTGGCCAACTTCCAGGATGACGCTGTAAAGCGAATTTACTCAAGACTTAAAACATACAACGGGGTCCTAATTGCCGATTCTGTCGGATTGGGAAAGACCTGGATTGCCAAAAAAGTTATTGAGGATTTTGGATTCTATCGAAGGCAAAGATTCCTTGTGGTTTGCCCGGCAAGTGTGGATGAACTTCTTTGGAGGCCCGCTCTAAAGGATATTGGAGTTTCTGAAAACATTATTCATCAAGAAGAACTTGGCCGCGAAGACCTTGATTTCGATGAATTGGAAAGAAAGCTAAATTTCAAATTGGAAGATATCGCTCTTATTGTAGTCGATGAATCACATAATTTCCGGAATCCTTTTTCTAACCGATATGAAAACCTATTTACTTTAATAGAAAAAGCCAGTTCAAACTCTATTCCTAAACTTCTTCTTCTCACAGCCACCCCTATGAACAATACGCATTGGGATCTGTACTTTCAGCTGATGTTGATTGCTCAGAACAACAATAGAGTTTTCCTTAAAGAGGGAATCTTTGACCTGGAAAGGCAATTCAAAAAGGCTGAAAAGGGTGACATTTCACAATTAGCCGATGTCTTGCAAATTATTTCTATCCGTAGGACCAGGCAATACATCAAAGACAATTACCCCGATGCAAAATACAAGGATGAAAACGACAATTGGGTGAAGATTAAATTCCCTGAAAGAGAACTCTTTGAGATAGATTACAGCCTTGACGAAACATACCAGGGCCTTTATTACCAGATCGCAGATAAAATAGAGAAAGAGCTAAACCTTGCTTACTATAGACTTGAGGAATACCGGGTACTTGGTAAAAAGAATGAAATGGAATTGGGCAGAATGAAAGCCCTGGGTGGTATTCTGCAGACCCTGCTCCTCAAACGTTTAGAAAGCAGTGTCGAAGCTTTCAGGAAAAGTATTCAGACCCAGATAGATTTTCTCTCCACTTTTAAGGAGGTGTTTAAAGAGGGAAAGGTTCTGAGAAAGAAATTCTACGATAAGTATCTTGCTTATATGGAAGAAGAAGCAGAAAATGCGGCATATCTCATAGAAGAGTTAAAGAAAAACCTTGAGTCAGTGAATCTTGCCGACTTTGATTTAGGGAAATTTCGTGAAGATATCGAAAAAGACATATCTGTATTTGAAAAAATAAAGACACTTGTTGCTCCTATAGACAAGTATCAGGATGCCAAGCTTAAAGAACTGAAGAATAAATTAATAGAATTTAAAGATGAAGGAAAAATCCTTCTATTCACATTTTATGCAGATACCGTGGATTATGTTTACGAAGCCCTCAGTGAGGATAAAGACTTTTGCTTGAAATTTGGCAAGAAGATAGCTAAAGTAACCGGAAGTTTTTCAACTCAGAAAAGGAAAGAAAGCATTTATAGCTTTCTCAATTCAGATACAGACCTTCTTTTGTCTACGGATATTCTCTCTGAAGGGCAAAACCTCCAGAAAGCAAGAATAGTTGTAAACTACGACCTGCACTGGAATCCAGTCAGAATGATCCAGCGAGCTGGCAGGATTGACCGAATAGGTTCTCCTTTTGATTCTATCTTTATTTATAATTTCTACCCAGAGAAAGAATTGGAAAGCCTCCTGGAACTTGTGAAAATATTACAGGGGAAAATAGAAATGATAAACGAAACTATAGGACTGGATGCCTCTGTATTGGGTGAGGCGATCAACCCTAAAGTTTTTGGCATAATCCGTGATTTGAAGGGAACTAAAGACAAAAAAGAGAAGATACTCAAAGAACTCGAAGAAGAGCAGTTTGGAGGAGGTGAACTTTTCTGGCAGCCTCTTAAGGACTTTGGGCTGGAAAGGCTGAGGGAGTTCTGCGAAACACTGCCTCACGGTATCCAGAGCGGCCTTAAAAAAGAACAAAATGTCAGAGGTATCTACTTCTATTACAGATATGACGAGGACTATCACCTTTGGTACCTGTATGATGCAACCGAGGATAGTTTCATTACAAATAAAACAGAAATATTGAATTTCATGTCCTGCAAAGAGAATGAGCCAAGAGTCATCCCCGAAGGCCTGGATGTCTTTGAAATTCACAACAAAGTTAGAGAAGAGATAAAAAGAGTTTTTTCAGAAGGCTTAATTGCCACTCAGATACGTACTGCTCACGGACGTATGGAAAAAACATTAAGGGATATGAGAGACGAGCTTGACTATATCAGACACAATTATCTCGAAAACGGAGATCCAACAATAGAAATGATAAGCACCATAATTGCCAGCATGAATAATGTAGCCCTCACCAAGCTTAGAATGCGCAAATTAAGAAAAATCTGGAGAGATTATAAGAAATCAAAAAACTGGCATATGTTAATTTCAGAACTTGAAAACTTTTTGAAAGAAAAGCCAACAAGTGAAGAATCTGAGCCCCTGAAATTTGACGAAAAAAAATTAAAGCTCATTTGTGTAGATTTCATTTCATAGGGAAAATGGCATGAGATTTCAAAGTTCTGAGGGTTCCATGGACATTAAAAGCTTCATAGAAGTGCACATACCCCGGATGGATAGTCCAGAGAAAGTCTATCAACTTTTTGAAGGACTGGGCTACAAGGTATTAGACACTTCATATAAAGGAAAGGAAGCCTGGGGTTTAAGGGAAAAGGACAGAGAAGCTGTTGAAGAGATTTACACAATTGCCAATTATAATAAAAGATTTCAGGTTTTCCTTGTCAAGCTCAAATATCCTTCAACTTCCATAATAAGAGAGCTGCCTCTCTATTTTGAAAGAGAAACACAGTATCCTTTCTTTGTCCTTACACCTGATTACAAAAATTATACCTTCGTTCTCATAGAGAAAATCCGTGAAGATGTTGGCGTCTGGAAGAGAAAACTTGTAAAACTAAATCTTGACAGAGAGAGTGCTTTTTACACCGACAAATGGATCCTGAGTGAGATAGCCATTAAAGATGGCATTAAGGAGCCCGGACGCATCTACGGTCTTCTTAAGGAGGCTTTTGGCGTTCAAAAAGTTACCAAAAAGTTCTTTTCTGAATATAAAGAAAATTTTTACTTGCTCTCAGGTTTACTCAAAAAAGACAATAAAGGCGTTCAACTATTCTATGATCAGGAAAAACTTTATGCCTTTGCCCAGAGATTTTTAGGAAGGCTGATGTTTCTTTATTTCCTTCAGAAAAAAGGATGGCTTGCTGGTGATAAAAAATTTATTCCTAACTGGTTTGAAAGGTCTAAAAAAGAAAATAGAAATTTTTACCAGAATGTCTTAGAGCCTCTCTTCTTCGATACCCTCAATCGAAAAAGACCAAATGATGTTTCTCCATTTGGTAAGATCCCTTTCCTCAACGGAGGCCTGTTTGAAAAAGATTATAGCGATTTAATATATATACCGGATAAAACAATAGAAAAAATTCTTAATTTCCTTAACTCTTATAACTTCACTATCTCGGAAGAACTGCCTCTTGAAGTAGAAGTAGCTGTCAACCCCGAAATGCTGGGCAGGATATTTGAGAGTATGTTACCTGAATATGAACGTGGTAAGAAAGGAACTTTTTACACACCCCGTCCTATTGTCCACTATATGTGCCGGGAAAGTCTTAAAGATTTTTTATTTAGCTCCAGTGACATATTAAGATATAAAATACTCAACCTCATAGAAAAAACAGAAACGAAGGACCTCTCAGAGGAAGAAACAAAAACATTATACGATATATTGACCAATGTCCGCATTCTCGACCCGGCGGTTGGCTCAGGTGCGTTTCTTGTCGGTATGATGCAGGAAATAATCCGCGTTAAAACTCCTCTTGCAGAAAAACTGAAAATAAAAATAACACCAGCCCAGCTTAAAAGAGAAATCATAAAGTCCAATCTCTACGGTATAGATATTGAAACCGAGGCTATTGAGATAGCAAAACTCAGACTGTGGTTATCCTTAGTGGTGGATGAAGAACTTGAAAAAGTGGAGGCTCTTCCTAACCTTGATTATAAACTGGCAGTGGGAAACAGTTTGGTTGAGAGTTTTCAGGGGAGAAGATTGATCGAAAAGGAAAAGTATCAACAAACGCTTCTTGAAGATGAAACCCAAAAGCTCATCACTGAATTTAGAAAATTGAAAGATAAACTTCTGGAGGAAATGGACCCCGAAAATAAAAACAAGCTAAGAAGTAAACTTGAAGATATGGAGAGGCGGTTAATAGAACAAGGACTGAAGACAGATTCAGAACTCAAGACAAAACAGGCTATCGAACTTGGCGCCAAGTATAGCCGGGCAAGGATGGCGATTCCAGCCTCTGAGAAAAAGAAAATGGATAAGCTAATTAAAGAGGCATCCCAAGCCAGCACTATTCTTGAAGAAATCAAAAAAACCGGTTCAAAGCCATTCTTCCTCCCGCAAGTCCATTTTGCCGAAACATATTCTGAAAAGGGAGGTTTTGACATAGTTATTGCCAACCCCCCTTATGTGAGGACTCAGAAACTCTCTGACCTTCCCTATAGAAAAGACCTGAAAATTCATTATGGTTATGTTGATGACCTTTATGTCCATTTCACCTTCCGTGCCTTTGAACTTGCCCGTCCTAAAGGAGTGGTTACCTTCATCACTTCAGATACATATCTTACTCTCTCTTGGAAGGAACGGATGCGCCAATTACTGCAAGATAATCATATCCAGAGATTGATCCTTACTCCTAAGGCATTTGAGGCAACTGTTAATACTGCCATTTTTATTGTTCAAAAAGAGAAACTTTCCGACTACAACTTTACTTTTATTGATGCAAGGGAAATCGGGGGCAATGAAGATGAGAACTGGGAAGATAGACTCATTGTTTTTGAAGAGTTAAAAGAAATAGAAAGTTATGACACACACTTTCCGATAAGACTCGGCGAAAAAGAGATAGAAGTCTCGCACAACCGCTATGCTGATGTGGGTCAATTTAGAGTTCCATCAGAGCTTTATAAAAAAGCGGTTAAAAGAGCTTTCTTTGTTCCCACCCAGAAAAACCTGAAACTCTACGAAAGATTTATGCCCAAAATGAATGACCTCTACCAGAAATGGTGGGATAAGATCAAATCAAGCAAGGATATACAAAAGAATAAAAGAGAGATTGAGGAGCATATTAAAACATTAAAGCCCGGAGATATTACCTTGCTGGGACTTATTACAGAGGGCGGTCAAGGGCTTGCTACCGCAGACAACGGTAGATTCCTTGCTGTCCTTGAAGGCACAGAGGAAGCAAGGAGGATAGAAGAAAGGCTTAGAGATTTTGAGAGAAGATGGAAAAAGAACGAACCAAAAATTTATGAGACATATCATGAGCTGCTAAAAGAAGAGTCGAGGAATGATGCTTTAGACGGTTTGCGAAAAAAATTTGAAGAAAATAAATTGGGATTTCCAAGAGGGTTTATATATAAAGTTATCAAAAAAGAAGATGTCTTTGAAGCTGCATCTTATCTTGAAAAACTTCCCCCCGAGATAAGAGACACAATGCGCAGGATATTTATCTTTGGGGGAATACCTGAATCTGCGGAAGATATGAAGAGCATTTGGAAACCTTCAAAACTGCCGAAAGATCTGAGGCGTCTGGATAAAAATTTGAAGGGAATAATAGAAAACGAATATGAAAAACTGATAGATAAAGGTAAATGGATAGATTTTGTCAGAGGTGGAGAGGCTGAAAATATTTATTGGTCTCTCCCAGATAGATTTATCGATTGGGGAAGAAATAGTGTTAAATGGTTAAGTACATTTACAAAGGCAAGATGGCAAGGATATGAACACTTTTTCCAAGAAGGCATAACGTATATAGATGTTGGTGGGGCAGAAATTAAAGCAAGGATACTACCTACCTCAATATATGACCACACAGCCCATTCCTTCTTTCCTGATGAAAAAGATGTTTCAACAAAATACGTTTTAGGAATACTCAATACTCCTCTTGCCTCTTATTTTGCAAACGAATTTCTGAACCACACAATGCATTTTGAACTAAACGACATAAGACTTTTTCCTATCGTTATTCCCACTGAATCCCAGCGAAAAGAGATAGAAGCGCTTGTTTATTCTGCTATAGATATCCAAAAGAAACGCTATTCTGCAAATGATGAACAAGAAAAATCTAGATTCTGGCAGAAAATTCAAGAAATCCAGAGAGAGATAAACGAAAAAGTTGAGGAAATATATGGGGAATAAATAATGAAAATCGTTAAAGTCCGTATTGATAACTATAGAAATCTAGATAAAGTAGAAATGTATTTTAATCCTGACATGAATTTTCTTATAGGAGAAAATGATCTTGGGAAATCAAATCTTCTTGATATGTTTGATGTAGTTTTTAATCGTAGAAGATTCTCGGAAGAAGATTTTTTTAATAACTCTAATCTTATTAAAATTGAGTTTTCTTTGTTATTAAGTGATGCAGAAAAGGGCAACTTTGAAGACTATTTTGACCCTATTGATAACAATTTAGTTAACATAATAGCAAAACAAGAAGCTCCTGATGAAGATTTAAAGTATTTCCATAAAGAAAGCGAAGAAGAGATCCATTATTCAAAATTGCGTTGCGTTAATTTTCTAAAATATGATTCACTCCGCACACCACAAGAAGAACTTACTTTTTATAGGAGGAGAGGCGTGGGGAAGTTCTTGAGTTATTTAGTTAATAGAGTTGTCACAGTAGATAATAAACAGGATGATTTTATAAAAAAAGAATCAATAAATCCTATTCTTGTGTATATTAACGAAATATTTAAAAAGATGAGGCTAATTAAAGATTTTATGATCAGTGCCTCTATTGAAAAAGAAATAACTGATTTAGTTTTTAGGATCCTAACAATAAAAGATTCACAAGGTATCGAAATACAAAAAACAGGTCACGGGGTTCAGTTTTCCATCTTGATAATGTTACACATTTTAGAAAGATTAATGCAAATAATCGAAGATAAGAGACGTCAAGAGTGTTTATTCACAGCTAATGGGGAAAAAACCATTTCATTAATCTTGGGTATGGATGAACCAGAAATACATTTACATCCTTATATGCAGAGAAGCTTAATGAATTTCGTCAGTAGTTTTCTCCAAAACAAAGAAGTTCTTTTTTCTTCTTTAGTCAAAGAGCTCTTTGATATCGATAAATTTGATGGGCAAACAATTATTGTTTCTCATTCTCCAAATATTCTTCTTAATAATTATAAATACATTGCCAGATTTTATAAGGAAGAATCAAAAATAAAGGTAACAAGTGGATCACAACTACAGCTTACTCCTGAAATTGAGAAGCACCTCCTTAAGAATTTTTCATATATTAAGGAGGCTTTTTTTTCCAGGTGTGTGATTATAGTTGAAGGGGATACAGAATATGGAGCCTTACCGCTGTGGGCTGAAAAAATAATAGGAAATTTAGATGATTTAGGGATTACTGTTATTCATGGTGGAGGAGCAAATAGCATTCCTCCGATTGCCAATTTATTGAATAAGCTGAAATTATCTAATGTGAGGATTGTTGATAGGGATGTTTATGAGTCTTCAAGAATCAAATATGACTCAATACCCAAATTATTTGTTACCGATAAAAGAGACTTTGAAGAAGAGTTAGTCGAAAACCTTTTTACAGGCGGAAAAGACAAAATATTATTTGAGTTAGTGGATGAACATGACACAATTGGCCTAAAGAAAAGAATTCAAAAAAGTAAACTTAAAGATATTGCAGAGAAATACGGAATTACAATTACATGGGATGACAATGATTATGCGTTTAATGAAATTTTAGAGGTTAATGATAAAGAAAACCTTAAAAAGGCAATGTTTCTATCTTGGCTTGATATTAATAAATCGATAATCTTAGGCAGACTAATTGGAGAAAAAGTGGACCTAGATTACATTCCAAAGAAATATAAGGAAACAATTGAACAAGCTAAGGTAATTGTCATAGGGATATGGAACCAGTAATTGGAAAAATTAAAGAAATACATTCCAATGATGATGAGCAGGTAGAAGTTATATTTTCAAATGAAAGAAGAATTATCGTTGAAGCTCCAGCAGGTTTCGGGAAAACCAAAACCATGATAAGTAAGATAGCTTATTTGACTGCTTCTAATCAGATTCCGCATCCAAAAAGAATTTTAGCTCTTACCTTTAGTGTAAATGCTGCATATAAAATTAGAAAAGATGTTGCAGAAAATTTACCAGTTATTCTTGCCAGCGAACCGATTTCCCCGGCAGAGATTAAAAACAAAGTATTTACAACAAATTATCATGGATTCTGTAGAAGAGCATTGAAATTGTATGGTTATTTATTACATCCAAAGCTCAAGGTCATAGATCGCCTCCGAGCAGTTGATGATGATAGGATAGAAGAGTTAACCAATTTGAATATCGGTTTAGATTATGATGATGCCCAAGAAATATCTGATTATAACCATGCAGTTAAAGAAATTAAGGTAGAATACTTGAAGGAAAACTTCGAACCTTATTTGGGATATGTAAAAAGATTTTTCCTGCCTAATAATTATATTCCTTTCAATTCTATTTTACTTTTAACTCTTGAGCTATTTGGCAAATACCCCCAAGTTTTGCAATTTTATAAGATATATTTCCCAGTTATTATCGTTGATGAATTTCAGGATACGAATATTTTGAGCTGGACAATGTTGCAAAAGCTAATTGGAGAGGATACTCAACTAGTATTAATGGGCGACCCTCTCCAGAGAATATATGGTTTTATAGGTGCTATTCCCGATCTAATGTCCAATGCTCAGAAAAAATATAGAATGCATAAAATTGAACTTAAAACAAATTATAGATTCAAAGATAATCAGATATTGTTACAAATAGATAAGAATATAAGAGAGAATGCCAAAAATCCATGGAATCCTATGATCGAGAATCCAGCAAGAATAACGATATTTGAAGCGAACAATCAAAGTGAAGAGGCAAAATGGATTTTGAGTTTAATAATAAAGATTTTAAAAGAAAATCGAGACTGTAAGATTGCTTTGTTAGTCAAACAGCGTGGCAAAAATATAAATAAAATTATAGAAACATTGAAAGATGAAATAGATTATTTTTACGCATTATACAGTGACGAAGACTGGGAATATATAAAATTTCATCAAGAAACTTTAAAGGTTTTTTTAGATGTTATCTCATCAACAGGAGGAAGGATAAGTAAGACTGCGTCAGATAGATTTTTAAAAAAATGTAAAGCATTATATAAAAAAGAGCATTCAGAAATTTACGATTCTCTCTTACAGTTATTAGAAACCTTTTTAATAAAGGTCTTTGAGGACTATAATTTTCTCACATTGGAAGAAAAAATTGAATTTGTTAGGGACACTTTAGAAAATAAATCTCTGAAACAATATTTAATGTATGTAGACCCAAAGATTGTTATTTCAACAGTTCATGGGGCCAAAGGATTAGAATGGGACTATGTTATTTTACCAGATATGGAACAGTATTCGTTTCCAAATTGGCTTGGGTTGTGCGGTATTTGTGCTTTTAAGAGAGACTGCGATATTAACTGGAATAGCATAAGACCTAACGATGATTTTGAGAAGAAATTTTATGAAGAGCTGAGTGTTTTCTATGTTGGAGCTACCAGAGCAAAGAAAGAAGTCCATTTTTCATATAGTCAGTTTGGATTGAAAGCGAATGGCATGGAAAGAAAAAATAATCTTAGTTGCTTGTTGAAATTACCTGTATTTTTAGTTCAATTTTCAGAAATTTACGGAGTTAACGAAATTTAAAACAGGAGATTATGATGGCAAAATTAGAAAGAACAGATAAACCGGTTAGTGTGCTTCTTGAAGAATTAGGTGGAGGTGTTTTGGGGCTCCCTGAAATACAACGAGGTTATGTTTGGAACAGACCCCAAGCAAGAGATCTTGTGGATTCTCTCTATCGTGAATATCCCTCTGGACTTATTCTTTTGTGGAAACCCAAAGAACTCCCAGAGCTTCGTAACACCGTACTTGATCAGAATGTCGGCAGGACACCCGATTTCTTGATTTTAGATGGTCAGCAACGATTAACCTCGCTTATTAAGGTATTCGATGGAGAGATTGACGTCTATTTCAATGTTGAAGAAGAATCATTTCAGATTTACAGCCGAAAGCTTAAGGCAAATCCAATGTGGATTTCAGTAAAAGATATAATCAAGGAAGGCTCAGTAAAGGCATGGCGAAAACTAAAGTCTCAACTGGATTTACGCTCTTTGGAAATTGAAGAGTCGAAGTTTGATGAGTACCTTGATAGACTTTCAAATCTGGAAAGAATAAAAGAATATCGCTATCCCGTAATGATTATTCATACTGACGATTATGAGGAAATTACAGAATCATTTATTAGAGTCAACTCGAAAGGAACGAGGCTTAGAGAGGCCGAATTGGCAATGGCCCAGCTTGCATTTCATTGGCCGGGTGCCTTAGTTAAAGAATTTGAAAGTGCTTTGGATGATTATGAACAGGCAAAATATGATTTGGAAGCTCGCTTTCTAATGAGGTGTTTCGTTGCTGTCAGCACCGGCCAGAGCAGATTCCGATTTTTAAGTTCATTGTGGAAGAAAAACCCTAATGAACTTGAGGACTTATGGAAACGAACCAAAAAGGCTGTTGATCATACCATTAACTTCTTGAGGAATAATGCTGGAATCGAGTCATCTGATTGGATTCCTTCAATAAACGCTCTTGTCCCGCTTGTAGTTTATTTATCAAAAAAGCAAGGCCAGATAACTGACACCGAAGTGAGGGGACTCTTATTTTGGCTTTTTGAGGCAACCATACATGGAAGGTTTACAGGTAGTCCGGAAACAAAGATTGACCAGGATTTAAAAGCTGTAGAGTCCGCTAATCCGATTCAGGGCATGATAGCTAATTTGAGAAAAGACATAGCGAACTTTGAAATAACAACTGAGATGATTGAAGGAAAATATCAAAGACATCCGTTTTTGCCCTTGATATTTGCTATTTCGCGGAAGAAGAGCGCCAGAGATTGGTTCACTGGAACAGTCCTGAGTTCTACTAATGTTGGACCTGAACATCAACTTGAGTTACATCACATCTTCCCAAGAGCGATATTAAAAGAAAGGGGAGATTTCAAGACACATGAAATTGATGAGATTGCCAATATTGTATTCCTCTCACAGAAGGCCAACAGAACTATTTTAAAATCAAATCCAGAGGATTATCTACCGAGAATAGAGGAAGAGCGGTTAAGATCGCAGCATGTCCCGATGGATAAGAATCTATGGCGGATAGAAAACTTCAGAAATTTTATAATTGAACGGCGAAGACTCATTACAGATTCTATAAATGAATATTTGAACGAGATTGGGAGAGGATATTTCAACGCATAGTCATTATGGGGAGGCAAAAGTGTTCAAAAATGAAGTAAATAGTGCATTTGAAATCTTGCTTGAAGAGATTGAGAATGTTGTTGAGGATTTTAACCAGGAAGGGGAAAATGCGTTTAAGAATCGAGATTATGAAAAATTGAAGACACTTATTGAGAATGCAATGCGGTTGACCTCGTTCAGAGAAAAAGTAAAAAACCTTCAGAAAGAGTGGCGAAATATATTTGGGGGCAAGTTTCCAGCCAGGATGAGAAAAGCGAGAGGATATAAGAAATTAAAAAGGGGGTTACGAACACCAGAGGATGACTTTCGAATTCCTATTCTTAAGACTTTAGTTGAATTAGGCGGTAAGGCTGAGATGGGCGAAATTCTTAAAGGAATCTCCGAGAGGATGAAAGGCAAACTAAACAAATATGATACGGAAGGACTTCCATCCAACCCTTCTCAGAGGAGGTGGGAGAATACGGCGCAATGGTGCCGCAATACGATGGTCAATGAAGGTTTGCTCTCATCAGCTTCTCCAAGGGGAGTGTGGGAAATTACCGCTGAAGGGAAAAAATATTTTAGTAACCGAAGCAACAAAAACTTGGATTATGTTTAGCGATAATATAAGCATCTGCGCGGTCAATCAAATCGTATCGAAAGCTGTGTTGCCGGAGGCCGTCATTGACATATTTGCGGCATCTGGATTGAAGAAGCCTGATATATCGATTCTTCCAGATGAATTTTTAGCGGAAGTGCGCGGTATGCCCCAAAGAAAGCTGGCTGTCGAAGTGTTGAGAAAGCTGCTGTCCGGAGAGGTTAAGACAAGGTGGAGAAAGAATGTGGTGCTGGCGCGATCATTTGCGGAGATGTTAGAGGAGGCAATAAGGCGGTATCAGAATCGGGCGATAGAGACGGTAGAGGTCATTGAGGAGCTGATTAAACTTGCGAAGGAGATGAAGGAGGCGGACAAGAGGGGGGAGAAGCTCGGGCTGACAGAGGAAGAGCTTGCGTTCTATGATGCGCTTGAGACGAATGACAGCGCTGTGAAGGTATTGGGCGACGAAACGCTAAAGACAATTGCGAAGGAGCTGGTGGCGGCAGTGCGGAGGAACGTTACTATAGACTGGATGGTCAGGGAGAATGTGCGGGCTGGGCTGAGGGTCATCGTCAAACGAATATTGCGGAAATACGGCTACCCGCCTGATAAGCAGGAAAAAGCCACGCAGACGGTATTGGAGCAGGCCGAGGTGCTATCCCAAGAATGGGCAGTGGCATCATAGCCGAAAATTGCACGGGAAAGCAGCTGAGATTAACAGCTCAAGGATTGACTTGTGTTGACGAATGCAAAGCTCGATCAATAAATCTCAAGCTTTTGTTCAAGACTTTTCAAGTCCCTTTTCCTATCAAGCAGCTCTACTAGCTGGGCAGGTTCATACAATTTGAATTGATTATGAAAATCTCTTTCTTCTGCAAAGACCACGTTATGAACCTTTGAGGCAAATTCCTTTGGAATCACCATTCTTGGACGAGAGTTCCAGAGCTTGAACGCAAACTTTAGCCTGGCTATCGCTCTTTCAATTGATCCGGACAGCTCAACCTCAAATGCAAAAGTGGGTACGCCGGAAATTTCTCTTTTCCAAACGACGTCCAGATTTTTGTCCTCTCCGGGAAGCGCTAAGGGGAATTCAAGTTCGGTATGATAGAACTGCAGCTTGCCTATTTCCGCAATGGCTTCCTGCAAAGCTCTATGAGATTGTGGCTGTTTTTTTAGTGCTAAATAAGGCTCTTTTTCTTCTCCTACCATCGCAGCCGCGATGGTGGCGCCGGCAAATACATTTTCTCCGAAAATTTTTGCCGCTCTCGTTGACAATTCTCGTAAATGCGTTTCTTGAAGGAGCTGAAAGCCAATTTGCCAATTAAGTTTGAAATCGGTTATTTTTATACAATCAGTTTGCCACCTTTCTCTATTAATTGCCTTCAGAACCTGTATCCGGAATCTAAGTGGCCAGATGGCTTCCCTTTTTATAATCTCGT
>Ga0315280_10004464_pt1 | contig 20632 bp, 22 predicted proteins | sample YL17G06_40_MG_FD_203697 | JGI IMG/M metagenome (GOLD analysis project Ga0315280, IMG submission 203697) | Sediment microbial communities from Yellowstone Lake, YNP, Wyoming, USA - YL17G06_40 | ecosystem: Environmental > Aquatic > Freshwater > Lake > Sediment | place: USA: Wyoming | collected... | reverse complement strand
GCTTATTAGTCTCTCCTTCGTCCATACTCCCAAGGAAAGATTATTATCATTATATTATTTAATTTTTCTGGTCTAAATGCATTCATGGAAAATTTTCATGGGTCCAGATGGGAGCTAAACACATACTCCTATTTAAGCCCTGGCAAGTTTCAGAGTTCGGAAAAAAGTGCTGCGAAGATGCTGCAAATGCATTCACTTGCTGCGGCATTGCCCTCGTGGTCAGCGCGGTGTAAAGCAATTTCCGATCAGAGGATAAAATATTACGGTTATAATAGTTTTCCAGCTAGACATTAACATTCCATTTGAGCCAGTAATTTCCCAAGGCATCCATCATCTCTCGGAACTTATCCGCACCCATTGGCTTTACCAGATAGCTGTTGGCATAATTGGAGTACGCCTTGGCGATGTCTGCTTTATTCTGGGAAGTGGACAATATCACTACAGGAAGCGCTTTTAGATCCTCAGATCCCTTTATGGCCCTCAAAACGTCATGCCCATCTACCACCGGAAGCCTGAGGTCCAGGAGTATCAGATCCGGCCTGGGGCTATCTTCAGGGTCTGCAAACTTGCCCTTGCGGAAGAGATAATCCAGAGCCTCATCTCCACAACACAGCCAGTGGATCTCATGGCCGATCTTTACATCCTCGAAGGCGCGGGTGATGAGCATGGCGTGAGTCTCGTCATCTTCTATGAGCAGTATCACTGCAGGGCGGTCCTTCATGGCAGAGTCCTCTCGCCGAGGGCGGGGTGAAGATCCTCAATCTTCTTATTTAATTTCTGGGAAGTCTCAGACTTCGAGACAAAAATTACAGGAAAGATGGGAGGAACGATTCAGATTGAGTAGGTCATCCCTCCTCATTTTTTTCTTACTTGATTCAACCCTGCCCTTTGAACTTCATCTTCACCTCTGGCTCGCGCCCCAGGTTCCTCAGAGCCTCATTCTTGTTATTCAGGAATTTCTCATTGGAAGGATCAAGCTCATTCGCCTTTTCGAAACTGGAGAGGGCTTTCTGGTAGTTATCCTGAGCCATCAGAATTTCGCCCTGCTTGTTCCAGGCCTGGGCGAGTTTCGAGTTGAGCTGTGTAGCCTGCTCCATAGAGGCCAGCGAGTCACTGAGTCTGCCCATGTTTTCCAATACAATTCCCTTGTTGTACCAGGTGTTGGCATCCTTGGAGTTTATCTCCAAAGACTTGTTCAGAGAGTCCAGGGCATCTTCATCTTGCTTCATATAGCCGGAGAGTATGAGGGCGCGATCGTTCCAGGCCTGGGAATTGGAGCCGTCCAGCTTGATCGCCTGGTCAAAGCTATCCAGGGCATCGTTGTACTTTCCCAGTTTGATCTCCAGGTTGGCCTTCGTCATCCAGCGCTGGGCATCGCTGGAGTTGAGTGAAAGGTACTCGGTGATGTCCTGCAGGGCCAGCGAATAGGAGCCGTTGCGGTAATCACTTCCCGTCTGAGCGAGCCAGTAGTTGGCATCCTGGCTCATCGCCGGCATAATGACCGCCAAGGATAAGGCCAGGAGAAGGATGGCAATGTGCTTCATACTTCCTAATGTATTAGAGGAAGTGGATATAGCTTACGGTCGATTATTTATTATGATGATATTCAAACAATGGTCCTGTTCTTGCCATCGAATCTGAAAGTCATGGCGTGATGAAAATATGAAACTATATTTTGTTTGAAGAAAAAATGGTGGTCGAACAGTGCCGGGCTAAAATAAGAAAGATGATCCAAGCCTGAGCATTTTTTATGACACGTCCACTTTGGTCTCCTGCTTTGCTGGCGGCATCTTCTTTCGGTCCATGTAGAACAATGTAGCCAGGGCATAGATGTAGGGCAGAGCGATGAGGCTGAGCAGGGCTCCAATCAGAGGAATTGTGGGGAGCACGATGCTTATAACCACGGAGACGATGATTATTATCACCGCGTCGGACACATTCTCCTTGACAAAGTTGTAGCTCGTCTTGAGGGCTTCCATCCCGGATTTGCCGTCGATCATAACCGCTTGGGCTACGAAGTAGAAGACGACGCTCAGGATTATTCCCGGGATTATAAGGAGAATGTATCCTACAACGGTGATTATGCCCGCCAGGATGGACGAGAGGATCAACGGCTCCATCTTGCCTTTGGAGGCTTCCCAAGCCAGGTTAAGATCCGCCTTATTGCCTGCAGATGCCTCTCTGATCATCTCTATGGTCACTCCTTCTGCCATGAAGAACAGGACTATCAATATTATTACGAACAGCAGCAAACCTCCCAGCGCTGAGAGCGCCAGGAGACCCTCCCCTCCCAGGATGGCAGCCACTCCCACGAAGCCTGCAAAGAGCACCAATCCCAGAATGAGCGCTGCAATGGGAACCAGCGACGGCACAATCATTATGGGATTTTCCCTGTAGATCTCCAAGGCTTTGGAGAAGATCTCTCCCAAGGTCTTTTTCCCCGGCGCTTTGGCCTGTGCTTCCTCTAGAACGGGCGCTGGAGCCCCAGCAGCAGGTTCTGGTAGATTGGAATTTGAGTCCAAAAAGATCACCCTGATTATCTAATTATCTCTCTTCTGAATCTATATCAAATTTTGGTGACTTCGGGAGAGATCTTCACGGCATACATCCCCTTGAGGATATGGCTTTGCAGGCTTTTTCATACACTGGCTTGCCTGATTTTTAGGTATTATCTCTCTTTTTCGGACCGTCTGTTTTAATACCTTTCAGCGCTATCTTTTCAAGGGGATAACATGAAGTGGTTGGCTATATTATTGGGCATGATGATCTTTGCAGCCCTTTCCGCTCACGCGGCAGGGGGAAATCCCGCTCTTACCATCTTGGGCGAGGGAACAGTGACAGTTCCGGCTGATACGGCTGCTATCTCCGTATCCGTGGAGAGCAACAACGAAAACATGACCTTGGCCCAAGGCGAGGTTCAGGAGAAGATGAACAAGGTGGTTGATGCCCTGAAGGCTGCAGGCGTCAAGGACGAGGAGATACTGCCAGGCCAGGCCAGTGGGGTAAGGAGCTTTCAGTTAAGCAGCAATGTCTGCAAGCCGGTGAACAACACCACTGTATGCGAGAACACCACCCAACGAGTCTCCATTCTGGAGAAGACGACGGTCATCAGGCTCAAGACCAAGGACGAGTCCATGATAAACAGCGTGGTGAATGCAGCGAAATCCGCCGGTGCCAGTGCCGGTGTGGATGGATACGGTCTTAGCGACGATGGTGCGGCAGCAACCCAGGCTCGCCAGAAAGCGGTGGAGAATGCCAAAGAGAACGCCATAGGTATGGCAACCGCTGCAGGAGGGCGACTCGGAAATTTAGTGGATATTTCTGATTATCTTCCGCCCATTGTCAGCTCGTCCGACCAGCCAGGCATGGTGGACGTCACATCCTACGTAGTAGTAACCTATGAGATAGTGATGTAACGCTGGGGGCGTCATGAATTTATTTTTTTGTTTTCCAATGATCTTGTAGAGTGATCTACCATAATCCTTAAAGCTGTTCAGATGGATTCTATAAATGGGATTTTATGAAAAGATCGAATATGGTGTTTCTGGGGCTGATGTTGCTTCTGGCCGCAGCCTTTCCCGCATCTGCCGCTGAGAACAATATATCCAAGCTGATGGTTCAGGGCGAGGGCAAGGTCAGCGCCGCTCCCGACATGGTGACGATCGTGCTGGGCGTGGAGACCCATAATGCCAGCGCCGCTGGTGCGGCTGCGGAGAACGCCCGGCTGATGAACGAAACCATAAATGCATTGCTTGAGGCGACGATAGCCAAGAAGGACATCCAGACCAGCCGCTACAGCCTGACGATGGCTCCCCAGGAGGAGCCAAAGACCGCCAGCGAGAAGCCAAAACCTCCGGAGTTCATCGCCACCAATCAGGTAACAGTGAGGTTGAACGACACCTCTGCTGTGGGCAATGTCCTGGACGCGGCCACTGCCGCAGGCTCAAACAGCATCCAGGAAGTAACCTTCGACATCCTCGACCCTCAGCCTGAGAAGGACCAAGCTTTGGCTCTGGCCATCAAGGATGCCAGGCGGAAAGCTGAGGTTGCAGCCGCGGCGGCAGGCGTGAAGCTCGGCAAGGTGCTGGAGATCTCCGAAGGCTATGGGTTCGTTGCTCCAGCCACTAGAAGCAAGTTATTTGGTAACGCGGCCACGCCCATTCAGCCTGGCGAGATGGAGACCACATCCAGCGTAACAGTGACCTATGAGGTCTCCTGAGGCCGGGCAGACCTCATCATCTTTTTCTGCCAAGCTTTTTTCCGGGCACTAGCAGTACATTGGCTCCGGCGGGCCAAAGATTCTGTTCGCCTGTCCCTCGCCGAAGACCTCCTGGAACTTCCATACCACATAAAGCTCGCACTTGAAGTTCTCCCGCAAGGCCTCCATGAGCTTGTTCTTGGTCAGGCCGTCGTAGTAGATCTCCCGCGTGAAATGGATGCTCTCCAGGTCGCCACCCCGCGGCTCCATCTCGAAGCTCGACTCCTGAAAGAGCAGGTCGTAGCGCATACTCCAGAGGAACTGCTCTTTCTCTTTGAGCGGCATGGCTGAAAGTGCCTTCCTGTGCACCTCGGCCAGCCTGATCCTGCTGAATACCGCTATCATGTCCTCGCGGTTCTTGGGCTGAATAATGCTCACATGCCTGCCGGAGCGGGCTGGATACTCGGCCGCGAGATGAAAGCTGAGGTTCTCGTCCTGAACCTGTTCCTTGAAGAGCCCTTCCTGAGTGAGCCAGGCCTTTATCTTGCCGCTGGTCTCTTCGATCTCCTGGTCTGTCATGGCTATGGTCAATTGGAGCTGGATCTACTCCAGCACCGCGTGCAGCGGAAACTGGTGAGCGCCCAGCTTGCCTTCGTAGTTGGCTGCGGTGATCTTCAGAATGCCGGGCACGCGGCAGGCGGCGTTGATGCCCGCGTTCATGGCCTTCTGGATGGCCTCCCTGTCCAGGCCGTTGATCACAATCTCATAGACGCTTGAGACGTCCTCGGCCAGGGTGCAGACCCCGTCCGCCCGCAGCGATGCGCAGAAGGCGGTATTGGTGGAGGCCTTGAGGAACTTGTACCTGGAGCCCACCTTGGAACCGCTGGAAACGACGCCTCCCGGGAAGGGGGTTATGGAGCCCTTGAGCTTGCCGATGGCGTTTACTGCCGCTTCGGCGGCGGTCAGAGCGGCCATCTGATTTTGGCCCAGGATCAGGAAGTTGCCGCCGGCGATCCCGTCCACAGCTCCGAAGCTCTGCTCGATGATGAACTCGCCAGACATGAGGGGTATCTTCCAGACGCTTCGGCCGTACAGCTCAGCCTGCTTCTGGTAGCCGTCGCCAAAGAAGCTCAGCTTCTTGCCGGTGTCGAACTGCTTCTCCGCTTCCGGCAGGCCGCTCCAGGCGGCCGTGGTCGGGGCCGTCAACACACCCTGGCCCAGCCGGAAGAGCAGGGAGCTCTCCAGGTTCTTGTAGCCCATGTTGCAGATCAGGATGTTAACCCCCGGCCTTCCGTCCGGAGTCTCGTCTCCGCCCACCACACACTCTATTCCTGCCTCGGCCGGACATCCGATGACGGACGTCCCAAATCCCGTGGCTTCCCGTGCCGCTTCCAGAGCCCAGCGCTCCGTAACAGCGGTTATCAGCACCCTTGCCACCTTTATGGGAAATCCTTCCGCAAAGGCGTCGTCTATCTGTACACCATTGATCTCCATAACATCCCTCTACTTCGGATTGTAGACTGCCAGCTCAAATCCCTTGCTCTCACTCCCTTGCCCCTCGGGCAGGGCGAGGGCCGCTGCAGCGCAAACGGGCCTCTCGAAGGACAGATCGTAGGCGGCTCGAGCGATCTCGCCTGAGCTTATGCCGTCTATATGCAGGGGCTCGAACTCCGTCTTCTCGTAGGTTGCCACCAGGAAGGCGTCGCCATCCCCAAGATGGAACTCCTTGGCCCTGAACTCATCCCTCTTGGCTATTCCCAGCCAGGCCTTCTCTCCTCTCACAGCTCCCGCCAGCCGGGGCGTGTCCAGCTCGTCTCTCTCGTAGCCAAGAGCCACCAGGCTAAGGGCGATGGCCTGCAAAGGTCGCAGCCCATCCTCGATCTTCTCCAGGATCATGTCTGCTTGCGTGCCGTTGGCGACGACGGCAACATTGTCGAGGACGCGGATGCAGTAGTAGGCAATGTAGGGGTTCTTGGCCAGGTCCGCTGGATCCGAAGGCGAGACGAGGATGCCCTTGCCCCGGATCTCCGCTCTTCGGTTGGGAAAAGAGCGGGAGGAGACCCGGTAGGCCACAAAGCTCCTCCCCAAACTTTTGCCTACTACTACTATCCGGCCAACGTACATACCTAGTCCGCCAGCTTGTACTTGGCTATGTTCGCGTCCGCCATGGCCTGAATCTGCTTCAGGATATCCGCACCCTCAGGTCTCTTGAAGAGATGCCTGTATCGGCCCTGGCTCTTGAGGTACTCTTCCACGGGCTTCGCACGGTGCACCTTCTTCACGCCGACCAGCTCTCCATTGACCCACTCCGCGAGGGGCCACAGGCCAGTTTCCACAGCGAGGCGCGCCACCTCAATCATGGTTCCGGCGTCGAAGGTCCAGCCGGTGATGCAGGGCGCGTTTACCTGAATGTAGGATGGCCCATTGACCCGCAGAGCAGCCTTCACCTTCCTTCTCAGGTCCACAGGGTAGGCTACCGAGGCCGTGGCCACGTAGGGCACCTTGTGGGCTATTGCTATGGCGGGCATGTCCTTTTTGGGCAGGGGGTTGCCCAGGGATTTGGAGCCGGACGGGGTGGTGGTAGTTTGCGCGCAGAAGGGCGTGGAGCCGCTGCGCTGCACGCCGGTGTTCATGTAGGCCTCGTTGTCGTAGCAGACGTAGAGAATCTTATGGCCGCGCTCGAACATGCCGGAGTTGGAGCCCATGCCGATGTCGAAGGTGCTGCCGTCACCGCCGATCACTACCACATTCGTATCTTTACACTTTCGCTTCATCATGACCTCCACACCCGAGGCTACGGCGGCGGCGTTCTCGAATAAGGAGTGAATCCAGGGAACACACCAGGCGCTCTCCGGGAAGGGCGTGGTGGTAACCTCCAGGCAGCTGGTGGGCGAGACCACGATGGTGTTCGGTCCCGCTGCATCCAGGACGAGCTTGACGGTAGTGGGCATGGCGCATCCTGCACAGGCCCTGTGCCCTGGGGCGAGCAAAGATTTTTCCATTCTCTTCACCTCCTAAAGGATCTCCATTCTTAGATCCAGGAACTCAAACTCGGATTCTATTTTTTTGCGGGCAGCCTCGGCCTTCTCCACGATCTTCCTTATGTCCTTGATGGTGATGTCGCGGCCACCAAGGCCGGCCGTGAAGCCTATGATCGGGGTGCGGATGCTGCTGTTGTATAAGGCCGCCTTCAGGTCCGTGAGCAGACCAGCCTCGCCTCCGATGGCAACGTCCTTCTCCAGCACGGCAATGACGCTGGCATCTTTCAGGGCCTTTCGCAGGGCCTGGACCGGGAACGGCCTGTAGCTCCTGACCTTGACCAACCCTACCTTCTTGCCGTCGGCTCGCATGGCATCTATGGCGTCCTTGGTGGTTCCAATCACCGAGCCCATGGTCACTATTACTATCTCCGCATCTTCTGCACGGTAGCTGTCCACCAGCCCTCCGTAGTATCTTCCGAAGGTCTCCTCGAACTCTTTTGCAGTCTGCTCGATCTTTCCGAGGGCTTTTTGCTGGGCCTCGAACTGCAGGTATCGAAACTCGGTGTAGGTGGTGGGGTCGGCGAAGGCTCCAAAGGTCTTGGGATCGCTCGGGTCCAGGATGTTCTCAGGCTGGAAGGGAGGCAGGAACTCCCTGGACAGCTCTTTGTCCAGGAGCTCCACCGGCTCATAGACGTGCGTCAGGATGAATCCGTCCATGCAGACCATGATGGGCGTCCTTATTGTAGGATCCTCGGCAATCTTGTAGGCCTGGAGCGTCGCATCCGCCGCCTCCTGTACATCCTCCGCGTAGATCTGCAGCCAACCCACATCGCGGGCACCGATGGAGTCCTGCTGGTCATTCCAGATGTTCAGCGGGGCGCTGAGGGCGCGGTTGGCGACGTTCATGACGATGGGCAGGCGCATGCCGGAGACGTTGTACAGAACCTCGTACATCAGGGCCAGCCCCTGGCTGGTGGTCGAGGAGTAGCTTCTGGCACCGGCGGCGCTGGCGCCGACTAAAACGGATAAGGCTGAGAACTCGGAGTCAACGGTCAAAAATTCGCTGTCAAGCTCGCCATCGGCCACCATCTGCGAGAGGTGCTCCACGATATGAGTCTGGGGGGTTATGGGGTAGGCCGAGATCACATCCGGTAAGCAGCACATAACCGCATGGGCCACGGCGTAGGAGCCTTCGACCACTTTCATGTTGGCGGATCTTGCGGGCTTATTGACGTAAGCCTGAGATGACATTTTTTGGCTCATCACTTCTCCTCCAGGACCATCTCTATCGCCTTGCGCGGGCACTCGTGAGCACACACGCTGCAGCCCTTGCAGTAGTTCAGGTCAGGAACAAAGAGGATCTCATCCTTGGGCAAAGAGCGGATCTGATCTGGTTTGTATCCATATTTGAGCAGAGCGTCGACATCTTTGCTGGGGACCTGATGGATGCAGCCCTCGGGACAGAAGATCTCACAGAGGTTGCATTTGATGCATTCATTATGGTCGACCACGGGAACGAATGTCCGCCAGGCACCGGTTTTGGTGATTTGGGTGCTGCACGGATCTACCAGTTTGCCTGCTTTTATCTCCATCAAGAAACCCTCTCGTAGGCAGTTTTAATGGCAAGCAGGTTCTTTTTGCCCAGCTCACCCTTGAAGCGCTCGGAGATGGCCGTGTTCAGGCTCTCCAGGGCGATCTCTTTGGTCGCACCGGAAAATGCTCCCAGCATGGTGGTATTTACAATGGGCCTTCCCAGAACCTCCATGGCGATCTTGGTGGCGTCAATGGTGATCACCTCTGCTTTGGTGCTGAGCTTGAGCTTATCCTTCGGCCGGTCGGTGTTTATTATTATCTTGCCATCGGGTTTGAGCCCGCTGGCCACGTTGACCACGTCCAGTAATGTGACGTCCTGCACAATGACGTAATCGGGCTCGTAGATCTGGCTTCTTATCCGTATGGGCTGGTCGGCGATTCTGGCAAAGGCCATGACCGGCGCACCTCTGCGTTCCACACCGAAGGCCGGAAATGCCTGAGAGAACCTCTTATCCTCAAAAGCCGCAACGGCTATTATCTCGGCCGCAGTGACGGATCCCTGACCTCCACGACCGTGTAAGCGAATTTCCTTCAAGGGCTGACCTCCTATCTTTGCGGGCTTATCTCCTCTTCTCCGCGAAAAAGTGATGAGTAAATATATCTCTTTCGGAGCCGCGGCAAGTTCTTATGCAAGATGCTCTAGCATTAATTGAGTTCATGTGCCTGGTAAAAGACCCTGGCACATGAAGGATAGTCTATGGACAAGAACGAAATACTCTTTGCGGTCCGGGAGGCAAAAAGAGCTCTCGGGGCCAGTGCAGACTTTCGTGTTGCAGACGCGCTTGCGGTCTTAGAGGGGATCGCACCCTTCCTGGACAAGGAGGCCATCATCAGGATGAAGTGCAAAAGCTGTGACAATTATGCATCCGCCTCTTTTCCCCTCACCAACGATTTCTGGGCGGTGGATGGCAGCGAGCACTGTCATGCCAAGGAGGCATCTTTAAAGAATCTCACCGCTTTGAAGCTGGCAGGCTGCCCTTTATACTCCCAGAAGGCTCAGGAGGAGCTGGAGGCTCTGGGGAAGGCCATACTGGAAGAGGATCTCCGGCCGGCTTTTTTTGAGAGGAAGCTCTATGACCGGAGCAAGTTTGCCAGCTACAGCGTAGCTTTCCGGCTGCAGCCTGGAAAGGGAAATGTCTGCATCGAGTTTGGCCACATGACCGATGAAGGCTTCGCATGCTGTGATCTCAAGCTCTATCTCTTGAAGAGATTGGACCCTGGATTTGGCGCGGAAGCTTCCCGGAAGATCGCTCTGGCCATGAAGAGCGGTCCCGTTCTGGTGGTAAATGCCGGCCTGCAGACCAGAAAGCTGCTGGACATAGACTATGTGCTGGAATGGATTGCTAAAAAGCGAAAGATGGATATAGTATATCTCTAGCTCTATTTCAGCTTTGGCTGATAATTGATAATTAAAGGATGTTTTCAACGATGGCGCAACCGTTAGTGCCAGATACCAGTGTGGTTATAGACGGCAGGGTTTCTGCCAAGATCAAAACAGGTGAGCTCCAGGGCCGGAGAATCGTCGTGCCGGAAGCGGTAGTAGCGGAGCTGGAGGCCCAGGCCAACCACGGGCGAGATATCGGCTTAAGAGGACTGGAAGAGCTGAGAAGGCTCTCCGAGCTGGCCAAGGCAGGCAAGATTGAGCTGGAGTATGTGGGTATTCGGCCCAACCTGGACCAGATCAAGCTCGCCGGCGGAGGGGAGATTGACGCCATGATCCGGGATGTCGCCCTCGAGCTGGGGGCGTCCTTCCTGACCAGCGACCACGTTCAGTTCAGAGTGGCGGAGGCCATGGGCCTGGACGTGGAGTACGTCCGCCCGCAGCGCGAGGCCATCAAGCCCTTGTCTTTAGATAAGTACTTCACCGAAGATACGCTCTCCGTGCACCTCAAGGAGAGCGCAGTGCCCATGGCCAAGCGCGGCAAGGTGGGCGATTTCAGTCTGGTTCGTCTGAGCGAGCGGCCTCTTTCTGAGAGGGAACTGCGGGATCTCTCTCGGGAGATCTACGAGCGAGCCAAGGCGGACCCGGAAGGCTACGTGGAGATGGAGAAGATGGGTGCTTCCATAATCCAGCTCGGGCCTATGAGGATCGCCATAGCCAAGCCTCCTTTCTCCGATGGGCTGGAGATAACTGCGGTAAGACCCGTGGCCAAGGTGAGCTTTGACTCCTATCGGCACAGCACAGAGCTGAAGGCGAGGCTCAAAGAGAGCCAGAGGGGAATTCTCATCGCCGGGCCTCCGGGCTCAGGCAAGTCCACTTTTGCGGCAGGCGTGGCCGAGTATCTGCTGAAGTGCAACTTCGTGGTCAAGACCCTGGAATCACCACGCGATCTGCAGGTCCCTGCGGAGATAACCCAGTACGGCCCCCTGGAGGGGAGCATGGAGGCCTCAGCGGATATACTGCTGCTGGTCAGACCGGACTACACCATCTACGATGAAGTCCGCAAGACTCGCGACTTCCGGGTCTTCGCCGATATGCGCCTAGCTGGGGTGGGCATGATCGGAGTGGTGCATGCCAACAAGCCCATCGATGCGCTGCAGCGGCTCTTGGGCAGGGTCGACCTGGGCATGATACCGCAGGTGGTGGACACCGTGGTCTTCATCGAGAAGGGCGAGGTTACCAAAGTACTGGACGTGGAGTTCGTGGTCAAGGTTCCTTCGGGGATGGTGGAGGCGGATCTGGCCCGGCCGGTGATCGTGGTCAAGGACTTCGAGACCGGCGTGCCGGAGTATGAGATGTACACTTACGGCGAGGAGATCGTGGTAATGCCTGTTTGCAAGGAGGGCAAGAAGCCGTCCTGGAAGCTGGCCTCGCGAGAGATCGAGAAGGAGATCTCCCATCATGTGCGCGGGCCTTTCCAGGTGGAAATGCTCACCGACTCTTCCGCCGTGATCCGCGTTCCTCAGGACGAGGCGGCGAAGGTGATAGGCAAGGCCGGCAAGAACATAGACCAGATCGAGAAGACTCTGGGAATGCACATCGATGTTCGCGCCAAGGATGAGCCCGCCCTTTCCGCTCCGCGGGTGGAGGAGACGGCCAAGCATCTCATTATCTGGCTGGAAGACCTTGCTGGCGAGTCCGTGGAGGTCTATGTGGGCGAGGAGCCGATATTCACCGCCACCGTGGGTCGTCGAGGCGACATTCGGGTCGCCAAGTCCTCGGAGATGGCCAAGCGCGTTCTCAAACGGCTGAAGAATGGAGAAAAGGTCGAGGTGCAGAGAGCGCATTCGGACTGATTTATTCGGGCAGATCCTCTTCTCTTTCTCGTTTCCTTCCTTTTTTCCTATCTCAAACGCCCAGGGCTAGTCGAAGCGTATTTCGAATGGCAGGAGCGAGTCCCAGGGTGATCAGAGTCAACTTAGTGAGATTCCTGAGAGACGGATCCTCCAGGGATCGATCTATCATGCTCAGAACTGGTAATAGTATTAATAGTTTTAACGGAAACATTATCGCAGCAGTGCCTGTAATGTCTATGAGAAACGTGGGAACGACGTGCTTTTCGTAATATTCGAACCAATCCACGCCAAGGTAAGTTGAGCTGGCATCCAGCATGTGGGCATAGATGATTGTCAGGTTCAATCTCTCGTCCAGAAACTGCAGCCAGGGCAGGTTGCGTCTTGAAAGGAGGAGGCCCACGGTGAGGGCCGATCCCAGGAGGAAGACCGCCGCTATGACCCAGGCGTTTCTGAATCCGACTGTGAAAAGGGCGGCCATATTGATAGCGGTCCAGGTCAGGCCTATGGCCGCATAGCCCCTGTAAAACTCCTTGCCCAGAATCTTTCTGGTTAGGTGAAGACAGGTGGCTGTGATCAGAAAGACCAAGAAGAAGATAAGGGGCGTTATGAGCAAGTATTTCCATGGCGGCGAAACAAGCTCGGCATCTTCAATCACTCTGAGGCTCGAACCCGCCAGGATGAAGGGAAGGGTATAAACCACCAGCCTCTCATCCATCTTCAGCTCCCAGCGACGAAACAGCCTCATCAGGCCGAGGATGGCCAGGCCCAGGATTATCGCCCAGGTGGCGGTATCTATGGGATTGTAGCTGGTATCGTAGATTATGGGATCGATGTAGTACCTGTAGATCCATGCGATTAGGTCGTTCACCAGGATTAGCTTGAACGGTCTCGTATTTCTAGCGTTCGTATGCTTTTTGCTTTCTCTATTCTTGGAAATGGCAGAAAGCATCGGCGGAAAGTATTTATAGCGTCGATGTAAAGAAGATCATGTCCGTTTCTGATTTTAGTTGAGGTAATTAGATGGTCGAGGTGTTCAAAGGTACAACTACGGTAGGTGTACTCTGCGATGGAGGTGTGGTCCTTGCATCGGAGAGCCGTGCTACCATGGGCAGCTTCATAGCCAGCAGCACAGCCAAGAAGATCTACCAGGTCGACGATCTGGTGGGTCTGACTACCGCTGGCGTGGTGGGAGATGCTCAGTCGCTGGTCCGGATGGTTCAGGTCGAAGCAAGGCTTTACAGGATGCAGAGGGGCGAGCCCATGACCATCAAGGCCATCACTTCCATGCTGTCCAATATCCTCTCTTCTCGAAGGTATTATCCTTACATGGTTCAGCTCATCATGGGCGGCGTGGACAGGTATGGCCCCAAGATCTATTCTCTGGATGCGCTGGGCGGGCAGATTGAGGAGAGGAGGATCGTATCCACCGGTTCCGGCTCTCCCATAGCCTATGGCGTCCTGGAAGCCATGTACAAGCCGGGCTTGAGCATGCGGGATGGAACCGTGCTCGCTGCCAGGGCAATTCATAACGCCATGAAGCGAGATTCCGCTTCGGGCGATAAGATCGAGCTCGTCAGGATTACTGATAAATACGAGGAGGTAGGCGAGCAAGAGTTCCAGGAGATCATGTTGCTCCTCTAACCTTTTTTGGATGTGTTCCCTTGTCGGTAGAAGAAGTACTTTTTGAGCTCAAACGAAAGGTGCAGAGCAAGCTGCCCCCGGACATCAATGTCACGGGGCTGGAGTTCGAGGGCCCGGAGCTGGTCATTTACACTGACGACCCGAAAAGGCTGGCAGACGACGGTGAGATCATTCGCAACCTGGCCAAGGAGCTGCGCAAGCGGGTTGTGGTCCGGCCGGATCTGAAGGTCCTGGCCGAGCCCGAGGTTGCCATAACCAAGATCCAGGAGGTTGTGCCCAAAGAGGCGGTTCTCACCAACTACCACTTCGATGGCGAGACCGGCGAGGTCCAGATCGAGGCGGAGAAGCCAGGCCTGGTCATTGGTCGGCACGGAGCTACGCTACGCGAGATAACCAAGCTTATCGGCTGGACTCCGAAGGTGGTCAGAACTCCGCCCGTGCGATCTTCGACCATCGCCAACATCAAGGATTATCTGCGCAGTGTTCAGTCCGAGAGGAAGAACATCTTGCGCACGGTGGGCCGGAAGATCCACAGGGACATCGCATCCAAGGATCAGTGGGTCAGGATCACAACTTTGGGCGGCTGCCGCGAGGTGGGCAGGAGCTGCATGCTTCTTTCCACTCCAGAGTCCAGGATCATCATCGACTGCGGCATAAACGTGGGGTCGGACGATTCCGCAACGCCTTTCCTTTATGTGCCCGAGGTCTATCCGCTCAATCAAATAGATGCCGTGGTCTTAACGCACGCTCACCTGGACCATGCCGGCCTGGTCCCTATGCTCTACAAATACGGCTACGATGGGCCCATCTACTGCACTCCGCCCACCAGGGATCTGTTTGTGCTGCTGCAGCTGGATTACATCGAGGTGGCTGGCCGTGAGGGCAAGCGGCTTCCCTACGACTCCGCCATGATCCGTGAGGCTCTCAAGCATACCATCACCCTCAACTACGGAGATGTCACTGACATCGCCCCCGACACCAAGCTTACCATGCATAACGCCGGGCATATCCTGGGCTCCTCCATCGCTCACTTCCACATCGGAGACGGCCTCTATAATGTGGCCTTCACCGGCGACTTCAAGTTCGAGAGGACGAGGCTCTTTGATCCCGCGGTCTGCAACTTCCCGCGATTGGAGACCCTGGTGACAGAGGCCACCTATGGAGGAGCCAACAGCCTTCAGCCCTCCCGGAAGGAGGCCGAAATCAACCTGATCAAAGTCGTCAAGGATACCGTCAAGCGGGGCGGCAAGGTCATCATTCCCGCCTTCTCCGTGGGCCGCAGCCAGGAGGTCATGGTGGTCCTGGAGGAGGCCATCAGAAAGAAGGTCATAGAGGAAGTGCCGGTCTACCTGGATGGCATGATCTATGAGGCCACGGCGATCCACACCACTTACCCTGAGTATCTGAACAACGATCTGAGGGATCTGATATTCCATAAGGGAATCAATCCCTTCCTGGCCCAGTGCTTTGTGCAGGTGGAGACGCCCAAGCAAAGGACGGAGATCATCGAAGGGACGCCGTGCGTGATCCTGGCGACCAGCGGCATGCTCAACGGAGGGCCGGTCATTGAGTATCTCAAGCGCCTGGGGCCGGACGAGAGAAATACGCTGGTAATAGTAGGATACCAGGCAGAGGGGACCCTGGGGCGGCGCATCCAGAAGGGCTGGAAGGAGCTGCCTCTCTCTGTGGAGGGCAAGACCCAGACGGTGAAGATAAACCTGGAGGTAACGACGGTGGATGGTTTCTCCGGCCACTCCGACCGCCAGCAGCTCATGGAATACATGCGCAGGATCTATCCCAAGCCCGGAAAGGTTCTGACGAACCACGGCGACGAGGGCAACTGCCTCGATCTGGCCAGCTCCATCTACAAGAGATACAGAATCCCCACCATGGCGCCTATGAATCTGGAGACGGTCAGGCTGATTTGAGGCAATATACCGAAAACATGTGAGGTTCTTTGTGACGGGAAAGAGAACTCGGATCATCAACGATCCCTCGGATCTGGTCCCTTTGCTCCAGGCCTTCGGCTCCAATGTTCACAAAAAGGTCTTTGACGAGCTCTGCAAGGACTGGCATACCGAGCGAGAGCTCGCTCTGCTTATCGGGGACGAGAGCAGCGTGCATCGCAGCGTGACACTGCTTCGCAAGAGCGGCCTCATCGAGACCAAATGGAGAGTGCCGGAGCCTGGGGCCAGCCCTGAGAAGGAGTATCACTCCACCTACTCCCGTGTTCAGGCCAACTTCGGGGCTTCCATGGAAGATCTGAGCGAGCTCATCAGCCTCACCTTCATGTCCGACGAGGATCTGCGGTCGGTGACCGAGAAGCTGCAGAAGATGGTCGGTGGCGGCAACAACTCCCTGTCCAACCTCTCCCGGGAGATGGGATTGAGCCAGATATTCATCCGCGGTGCGGCTAAGAGGGCGGAGAGGCTGGCGGTGAGGGGCCAGCGCATCGAGCCTTATGAAGAGGATCTCTGATGGCCAATATCCTGCAGAGCAAGCGAGAAAGCTCGCGTTTCCAAATACTTGTCGAGATCGCAGCCCATCAGCCCAACCTGCGCCAGAAGGAGGTGGCGGAGCGGCTAGGCGTTACACCCCAGGCGGTTTCAGAATACATCAAAGAGCTGGTGGCGGACGGGCTGGTCACGACGGATGGGCGAATGCGCTACAGCATCACCAAGGAGGGCGTGGAGTGGCTGCTAGAGAGCGCTGCCGAGCTGAAGCGCTATGCCCGTGTGGTCATGGAGGAGATCATCAGCCACGTCTCCGTCTGGACGGCCCTGGCGGAGTTGGATCTGGCCGAAGGCGAGCGCGTCTTCCTGGAGATGCGCAGCGGCCTCCTGTATGCCAACAAGAAAGAGGGCATTGAGGCCAGCGGAGTAGTTATCGGCGAGACCAAATCCGGAGAAGACGTGGGCGTGTCTGACCTGCGGGGGCTGATCAGCCTGGAGGAGGGGCGGATCATGGTCTGCAAGGTGCCGCGGGTGCAGCTTGGCGGTTCGAGAAAGGTGGACTTGCAGCTCCTGGAAAAGCAGCTCTCCAAAGAGAAGATGGTGGGGTGTCTTGGCATCGAGGCCCTGGTGGCGCTGCGAAAAGTGGGGCGCGAGCCGGATGTGATCTTCGGGGCCAAGGAGTCGGCAGTAGAGGCTGCCTACCACGGCATCAGCTCTCTGGTGGTCAGCGTGGATGAGCAGATTCCAAGCCTCCTCAACCGCCTGGAATCGGAAGGCCTGAAATACGAGCTGATCGACCTCACTTTAGGATGACTTTTCAGGTTCTGGCTCAGGCGGACAGGTCCCGCATACTACTATTACCTCAGAGCGGAGATAAGACTCTCTTTGAGGGCCATCTGCGGCTGAAAGAGATGCCCCAGGGGCCGAGGGTCTTCAAGTTTCTGGTAAAAAAGGATACAGAGAAGTATCTTCCGCCTGAGGATGCATTGAAGCTCTTGCGAAAGGCGAGCGCCATTTACCTGGCGCGCGGCGATCCCGTTCTGGAGAAGAAGTTCGTCGAGCTCCTGGATGCCTACCAGCTGGACTACAGGTTCGTTCAGGTCTGCAACCACTGCCTGGGCGAGAGAAGGGCGACTTATGTGGGCAAGGACGCCATCGCCTACAAGGGCGCGCGCATCTGCGAAAACTGCGCTGCGGCGGAGCTCTTGCGCGAGGCGGATTTCCGCGGTTTAGGACGCGCTGCCAAATCGCATCTGGCTCGCATCTTGAAGAAGAGGCGCAACCTGGATGACGTGGTGGGCCTTCTATCCCTGCAGAGGCTGGAGCCTGAACTCACCAGGTTCGACACCATCCCCGCCAGCCGGGAGGAGCCCACTTTGCATCTGGAGTCCATCGAACTCCCTTTGCCGCTCATGGAGATGCTGCGCCGCAGGTTGACCAAACTTTTGCCCGTACAGTCCAGGTCGGTGCAGGCAGGGCTCCTGGAGGGCAGAAACCAGCTCGTAGTATCCGCCACGGCCACGGGAAAGAGCCTGATAGGCGAGATGGCTGGCGTCAAGAATCTGCTGGAAGGCAAGGGCAAGCTGCTGTTTCTGGTTCCCTTGGTTGCCCTGGCCAACCAGAAGTTCGACCAGCTCTCCGCCTACAGCGAATTGGGCTTTCAGACCTCCATCCGCGTGGGTGTGAGCCGCATCCGCCTGGGCAAAGCCCGCAAGATCCCGCAGAGCCTGAACGCCGACATCATCGCCGGGACCTACGAGGGCATCGACCAGGTGATGCGCACCAAGAAGAGCCTGGGCAAGGTTGGGACGGTGGTCATCGACGAAGTGCACATGCTGGAGGATGCGGAGCGCGGTCACCGGCTGGCGGGCATGATCGCCAGGCTGAAGCTGGCTGCGCCCCAGGCGCAGTTCATCTTTCTGTCAGCCACTGTGGGCAATCCGGCGGCGCTGGCGAAGAGGCTGGGCGCAACGCTGGTCGAGTACGAGGTGCGGCCCGTGCCCATCGAGCGCCACCTCATATTTTCCTCAGGGCCGGAAAAGCGCAAGCTTCTGCGGGAGTTGTCCAGAGAGGCGCAAACGCTGACTTCGTCTACGGGCTACCGGGGCCAGACCATCATCTTCACCAACTCCCGCAAGAACTGCTACGCTTTGGCCGACGCCATTCCCGGCGCGGCCGCCTACCACGCCGGCCTGCAGTACCCGGAACGAAAGAAGATCGAGGAGTTCTTCGGATCAGGAAAGATTCACACCGTGGTGACCACAGCCGCTTTAGCTGCGGGCGTGGACTTCCCGGCTTCGCAGGTGGTCTTCGAGTCCCTGGCCATGGGCATCGAGTGGCTGAATGTGCACGAGTTCAACCAGATGCTGGGCCGCGCCGGGAGGCCGGGCTATCACGACCAGGGCCTGGTCTACATTCTGGCCGAGCCGGGGCGCAAGTTCTCCTCGGCGCGGGGCGAGTCGGAGGATGAGGTGGCCCTGGCGCTCCTGCACGGTCGGATGGAGGACGTGGCCCCGGAGTTCGATGAGGCGCAGCAGCTGGAAGAGGTCCTGGCCAATGCCGTGGCTGCGCGCTCGCGCCAGGAGCTGGAAAGGCTGCACGACCTGACCCTGGGGCTGGATGATCTGGACAGCGCGCTGCAAGCTCTGGCCAAGGCCGGGCTGGTGAAGGGCATCGATCCCACACGCCTGGGGGCCGCAGCGGCGGCGCACTTCCTGGCGCCCGATGAGGTGGCGCTGATCGCCAAGGAGCTGCAGAAGGGCAAATCTCCCCTGGAGGTGGCGGTGGCCCTGGAGAGCTTCGAGGATCTCTACCTGAAGTTTGCAGAGCGCATCTCAATGAAGCTGCGGATGCAGATCTCGCAGCGGGCGCTGCACGGCTCCTTCCTGGATCTTTTGAGCAGCGCCGACCTGAACGAGCTGGAGAACAAGATCCAGAGGTACTGCCTGGACTTCTCGCGGGACTTTTTGCGCTGCACCTGCCAGGGAGCCCCCTACTGCGGCTGCCCGCAGAGGAATATCTCGCTGCGCATCCTGGAGCTGCGGGCGGAAGGCAAGTGTCCAGGCCAGATCATCGACGAGTTTTCCGACAAGTACGGCATGTACGCCTACCAGGGCGACCTGATCAACTGGCTGGACCAGATTGTGCGGTATCTGGAGGCGATCGAGGCTGTGGCGAAGGTGCTCGGCAAGACGGAGGCGGCGAAGGAGGCGGGGGAGAGGAAGCGGAGGGTGGAGGGGGAGTAGATCTTCGAATACAAAATGTCTAAAGCTCCCTCAACCGAATCCGGCCGGGTTCCACAACCGCGAAATTGCCAGGCCAGTCGCATCTGGAATCCATTACTTCGACTATCATCGCTGCAATATAGTCGGAAGATAGCAGAGGTATGCGAAACAGGATGATTCCGCAGGATGGCCGGGGAGCTGAATCGTATGCTAGCTCTCCAAAATCTTTGTCAAAGGTGAGCAGTATGCGTCCTTCTTTTTCTGCAAGCTGCATGACATCCTCGTCCAAGGTCCGAGGTGCGCTCTCGCAGATGGCCAGAACGTCGTGTCCCTTTCTGCGAAGCCTCTCAATGGCTCTCCGAGGGATATTTTCGTCAGCCAAAAGCCGCATCAAAGCCCTTCTTGCAGAACACCGCGGGGATACACTCGCTCGGATTTCATCAGGGCACTGGCGTAGCAAAGACAGGCCTGAATATCTTCATGAGTCAATCTTGGATAGTTCAGGAGGATCTCGGATTCAGTCCAGCCATTGGCCAGGAGGTCGATGACGAATTCTACGGCTAGGCGCGTGCCCTTGACCACGGGTTTTCCCGCAAGGATTTTTGGATCCAGAGATATGCGGTCTTGCCAGTTCATGATAAAATAATATCATGTGCCCTTTAAGATATATCCTCTGCGGGTCTTGCTGTACTGCGGCTGCCCACAGAGGAAAATCGTGCTGAGTGTTCTGGCGCTGCGGACGGAGGGGAAAAGCCATGGCGAGATCATCGACGAGTTCTCCGACAAGTAAGGGATGTACGCCTACCAGGGCGATCTGATCAATTGGCTGGATCAGATGGTGCGCTACCTGGAGACGATCAAGGTGGTGGCGCGGGTGCTGGGCAGGACGGAGGCGGCGAAGGAGGCGGGGGAGGGGAAGAGGAGGGTGGAGGGGGAGTGAGAACTTGTATTCAGTGATCGTCTGTGTACAGTAACATGAAAAAGTCCGTGGTTGGTAGGTCTCATTACCCTGTCAATGGTAATGCTGAGTTGCATTCGAAGGCAAGATTGTGGTTGATCATTAAATGGGTGGCTTTTGTTTCATCGTTGACATATCTCATCTTAATCTACAGACATCTTCTAGTGCGAGGAAGAAGATAAACCCTTAACTAGAATTATTAAGATAAAGAAGGATATATCCCGCATTTCGCATTAACGGAATAACTTTCAATCGCATTTATTAATAGTAATAATAAAATATAAATAAGCCTCAAGTGACTTGATTAACGTTCATATAATCAATGCACATTTTTTTGGAGATAATTT
>Ga0315280_10004463_pt1 | contig 20634 bp, 18 predicted proteins | sample YL17G06_40_MG_FD_203697 | JGI IMG/M metagenome (GOLD analysis project Ga0315280, IMG submission 203697) | Sediment microbial communities from Yellowstone Lake, YNP, Wyoming, USA - YL17G06_40 | ecosystem: Environmental > Aquatic > Freshwater > Lake > Sediment | place: USA: Wyoming | collected... | reverse complement strand
GGGCTTCCGTACGCCGGCCCAGGCCCGAAAAGATGCTTGCCTTGCCGCGGAGGTCGCGGCATGATTACTCCCGTCCGAGTGTCCAAGAAACCGAGGGCGGTACAGGGGCCACGTTGCCGGGTAACAAGAAGAATCCGCGGGTTTCATTGCAGATAACCGCCCAGAACGGTGGTGCGGAAGTGCTGTTCAGCGAGCGTGGGACCCGGTCAGGCGGGGCGCGACTCTTGGCCGTCTTGGTCCAGTCGAGAGACGGTGGGAGGTTGTTCAGGAATCCCACCGACTCCGATTACCGCCCCATCTTGGACGCCCAGCGAAAGCTCGGTGAGCTAAGCGCCCGGCGAATTGCAGACGGTCTGTCGGCTCTTCCTGACGAGAGACTCAATACTATTCGGCCGTCTCCCAACGCTAGAGGCGTGTCAGCGGTCACCCGTTATGGCATGCTCCGTTTCGTGGACCTGTTCACATGCCGACAGAAGCTGTCGGTACTACTCTTGGCTCGCCACATTAGCGAGCTTTACATGGCAGGGGACGCTACCCAGATTGCCGTGGCCGAATTGCTCGCGCTGGCCCTTGACAAAGTACTTGATTTCAATGCTTGCTTGACGCGTTGGCGTCCAACGAACGAGGACATTGCTAATGTCTTCGGTCGCCAAGCGCTGCCGATGATATGGGATTTCATTGAGACAAATCCTGCGGTGCCGTCATTTGTAGACTTCGGGCGAGCTGTCAGCTATGTGACTGAGGTCGTGAGAGAGACGGCAATTGCTGTTCGCAAAGTTGGTCAAGCACAGCTGGCGGACGCACGTGACCTGGGCCTTCCAGACGAGACGGCTGACGTCTTCTTCACAGATCCTCCGTACTATGACTCCGTGCCCTATGCTGATCTCTCTGATTTCTTCTTCGTTTGGCTAAAGCGGAGTCTCCCCCGACACCCCCTTCTGCGAGACCCCTTCGACCCGACCAATCCACTTACACCAAAGCTCCGCGAATGCGTCTGGAATCAGTCCTACGTTGTGGATGGGCGACAAAAGGACCCGCGCTTCTTTGAGCAAACCGTTGGACAGGCGTTCGCGACCGGAAGATCTGTCTTGAAGAATGACGGTGTTGGTTGCGTCATCTTCGCACACAAAACAACTGAGGGCTGGGAAGCTCTTCTCTCAGGTCTGGTCCTAAGTCGCTGGGTCATTACGGCGTCTTGGCCTGTGGCCACGGAGATGAGCTCGCGTCTTCTCGCTAGGGACACTGCAGCGCTGGCCACGAGCGTTCACTTGGTCTGTCGTCCGCGTCCCGATGACGCGCTGGTCGGCGATTGGGGGGAAGTCCTGCGGGAACTCCCCAAACGCGTCGGGGACTGGATGGAACGGCTCCAAGGCGAAGGCATCCGCGGCGCGGACCTGGTCTTCGCCTGTATCGGCCCGGCGCTGGAGGTGTTCAGCCGCTACCGCAAGGTCGAGACCGCCGACGGCCACGAGGTGAAACTGCCGGAGTTCCTGGAGAAGGTCTGGGAGGTCGTCGGCCGCACGGCGCTCGAGCAGGTGCTCGGCACCGCAGAAGCCAAGGCCCGCAACGGCGCGGCCGGAGCAGTGGAAGAGGACGCCCGCCTGACGGCCCTTTTCCTCTGGACGCTCCAAGCCACCAACGGCCGTAACGGCTCGGGCGGGGAATCCAACGAGGAGGCGGCGGACGAGTCCGGCGGCGACGAGGATGAAGAGGAGACCGCCCCGAAGGGTAAGACCAAAGGTTTCAGCCTGGTCTTCGACGTGGTCCGCCGCTTCGCTCAGCCTTTGGGAATCGACCTTCCCAAGTGGGAGGGCCGTGTCATCGAGACCAGGAAGGGCGTGGTGCGGCTCATGGCCGTGTCCGAACGCGCGAAGCAGCTCTTCGGCGAGGATGGCGCGGACGCCGTCGCCGACTGGATCGTGCATGACCCGCAGAAGAACCTCCAGCAGGTGCTCTTCCCGGAACTGGAAGAGGAGCGCGCCCCCAGGATTCGCGGCCGAGGCAGACGCCGCAAGGCGGTGATGGACACCGGTGATATCGAACTCCAGGGCAAGCAAGAGGCGACCACGCTCGACCGCGTGCACGCGGCCATGCTCCTCCAGGCGGGAGGACAGGCCAACGCCCTGCGGGAGCTCATCAAGGCCGAGCAGCAGCGCGGCCCGGACTTCCTGCGGCTGGCCAACGCCCTGTCGGCGCTCTATCCCAAGGAAAGCGAAGAGAAGCGCCTCCTGGACGCGATGCTCTTGGCGGTTCCGAGATAGGCGGAGAACGGGATAATGAAGATATGGCAGATCACACCGCCTGCGGCAATGGTGAACTCCATCGCGGAGTTCTTCATCCGTCACGGTGTGGCCCTGCTGTGGCCTGGCGATTCAGGGCGATGGTCTCCCGACCGTTACAAGGATGACTATGCCTTGAACGACTGGATCACGTGGTTTGCCAAGACGATGACGGACGGAGACGCGATACTGCTCAGAACCGGCCCGGCACGGATCAGGGCGGTGGGACTGGTGGCCGGGGAATACACGTATGAAGACCGCTTTGACGACGTTCACGGGTTCGACCTCCAGCATTGTCGGCGGGTTCGCTGGTGCAGACTTCCGCAGGACTATGAGTTCGGCGAGTCGGTCTTCACGCAGGGGCGGTTCTCGTGCGTGCGAAAGGCATCGGTTCGTGAGTACGTGAGCAACTTCCTGGCATCCCCACCAACCCACTGGCAGGAAGCGCCCTTGCCCGAGCTTCCCGCGGAAGAGCCTGCGTTGGACGGCGTTCCTGCGGCCCTGCAAAGCATCGTGGCCCAGGCGCAGGACTTGGCCGGCCTCTATTGGGACCGGCAGAGCTTTGGCGACCATCCCACCGAGGATGAGCTTGTGGCCCACTTCGTGGTGCCGTTCCTGCGGGCGCTTGGCTGGCCGCCGGAGCGTATCGCCGTGAAGTGGCGGTACATCGATGTTGCGGTCTTTGCGGCGTTGCCGCGGACGCCGGAGAACTGCCGCTTTATCATCGAGGCCAAGCGGCTCGGCGCGGGCGTCGAGGGCGCGCTGGAGCAGGCCAAGGGGTACGTGAAGTCCCTGGGCGTGCCCCGCGATGTCATCGTTACCGACGGCATCCGATACCGGATGTACGCGAGCGAGCGGGACTTCGAGCCGGTCGCTTACGCGAACCTGATTCGACTGAAGCAATCCGCCGCCAATCTGTTCGACCGGATGAAGAGAACATAGAGGAGTCCGCCGATGGAACACTGGTACAAGGTCGCAACGCCGCGCAAGGAGGTCCGGGAGGGCCGCTCGTTCAACCCGGACGAGTTCGCCATCCACTTGGAGCAGGTCATCGCCAGGACCGCGCCCGAGGACTACCGGGAGCCGAAGCAGTTCTTCGCACGGACGTGCTTCACGCGGGCGCTGCGGGAACACGCGGGCATGGTGCTCCGGCGGCTCTCCGGCGAAACGGCCAACACCGCTCCGGTGATGACGCTCATCACGCAGTTCGGCGGCGGCAAGACCCACACACTTACGGCGCTCTACCACATGGTCACGAACGGGGCCAAGGCGGTCGAGTACTCCGGCGTGGCGAACTTGATCTCGGAAGCGGGCATCAAAGCCGTGCCCGAGGCCAAGGTGGCGGTGTTTGTGGGCAATGCCTGGGACCCGCAGGAAGGCCGCGAGACGCCCTGGATCGACGTGGCCCGGCAATTGGCCGGGGACAAGGGCGTAAATGAACTCGGCCCGGCTGCCAGGACCACGCCGCCGGGTACGGAGTCGCTCGCCCGTGTGTTCAAGGCGGCGGGCGGGCCGGTGCTGCTGCTCTTCGACGAGGTCTTGAATTTCCTGAACCGTCACCGGGGCATGGCCGACCAGTTCCACGCCTTCATTCAGAACCTGACGGTGTCCACGACGGGCACAACGCACGGCGCAGCCATCATCAGCCTGCCGCGCAGCCAGGTCGAAATGACCGACTGGGACATGCAGTGGCAGGACAAGATCACCAAGGTCGTCCGGCGGGTGGCCAAGGACCTGATTGCCAACGACGAGACGGAGATCAGCGAGGTCGTGCGCCGCCGTCTGTTCGAGGACATCGGCAGTGACCGCGTCCGCAAGAACGTCGCCAAGGCCTACGCCGATTGGTGCTTCGAGCGGCGGGCGCAACTGCCGCCAGAATGGACGGCCGTGGACAGCGCCGCGACGGAGGCCAAGGCAAGGGAGTACTTGCGCGGGAGGTTTGAGGTTTGCTATCCCTTCCACCCGGCAACGCTGTCGGTATTCCAGCGGAAGTGGCAGGCGCTCTCGCAGTACCAGCAGACGCGCGGGACGCTGGCCATGCTCGCCCAGTGGATTTCCTGGGCGTACCGGACAGGGTTCACCGAGGCCCGGCGCGAGCCGCTCATCACGCTCGGTTCGGCCCCGCTGGAAGTGCCGGAGTTCCGAAGCATCGTGCTGGGGCAACTCGGCGAAGCCCGGCTCGTAGCCGCCATCGATTCCGACATCTCCGGCGCGCAGTCGCATGCCCGGGCACTCGACGCGGACACCAAGGGAGCCTTGCGGAACATCCACCGCCGCGTGGGGACGACGATTCTCTTCGAGTCTTCCGGCGGGCAGGTGGACAAGGTGGCGCACCTGCCGGAACTCCGGTTTGCTCTCGGCGAGCCAGATGTGGACACGACCTCGGTGGACACAGCCGCGTTCACACTGGAGGACAAGTCGTACTTCATTCGGCGCGTGGGTTCTGACGGGTTCAAGATAAGCCACCAGCCGACCATGAAGAAGGTCGTGAGCGACCGGCGGGCGTCGCTCGACGAGGAGTCCGAGATCAGGCCTGCCATGCGGATGCTCATCCAGAAGGAGTTCGACCGGGGCGCGAGCATTCCGGTTGTGCGCTTCCCCGAGGATGGAACGGCCGTGCAGGACACGCCGAGGCTCACGCTGGTGGTCGTCGAGCCGGAGTCTGAATGGACTGGAGCCGGCTCGCTGCGCCAGCAGATAGCGGAATGGACCAAGCAGCGCGGCAAGTCGCCCAGGCTTTACCCCGGCTCGCTTGTGTGGTGCTTGAAGAGGCCCGGGCGCGATTTCCGGGAGAAGGTGGAGCTCTGGCTGGCGTGGAGACGGGTGGCGAAGGAGGTGGCCGAGGGCACCCTTGGCGGCGATTTCGACCGCAGCGACCGGGCCGAACTTCAGTCGAAGGTGACGGATGCGGAGGAAGCCGCCAAGGACGAGGTTTGGGGCGGCTATCGCTTCGTGGTTATCGCGGACAGCCAGGAGCCCGATGGGCTGAAGACCATCGACCTCGGCGCGGGGCACTCCAGTGGGAGCGAGACGCTCTGCGGCCGCGTCATCACCGCGCTCAAATCGCAGGCATTGCTGAACGAGTCCGTCGGCGCGGGCTACATCGAGCGCAACTGGCCGCCGGCGCTCAAGGCATCCGGCGCTTGGCCGCTGGCCAGCCTGCGGCAGAGCTTCCTGAACGGCTCTCTCACGCGGCTCCTGGACCCCGACACGACCCTGCGGAGCAGAATAGTTGAGTTCGTGCGTAAAGGCGATTTCGGGCTTGCCTACGGCCAGAAGCCGGATGGCGGGTATGAGCGGGTTCTGTTCGAGGAGTCCATCGACCCGGCAGATGTCGCGTTTGAATCGGGCGTCTTCCTACTCTTGAAGAATAAGGCGAAGGCCCTGAAGACCACACCGGAACCCGTGCCGGGTGGCGGTGCAGGCCCAACACCCATACCGGAGCCGGAACCGGTCCCAGGTCGAGAGCCTGAACCGAAACCCGAGCCGGAACCAGTGCCTGGCGCTACCACGCGGACGTTCAGAATCTGCGGCGACGTCCCGCCTGAAGTCTGGAACCGCCTGGGAACGAAGGTCCTGCCGAAATTGCGGAGCGGCTCGGAGCTCAAGATCGGCATCGAGTTCTCGGTCACCGTGGAAACCGGCGTCGCCCAGAGCTTCCAAACGGACCTGAAGCAGATACTTGATGACCTTGGGTTGACAGAGCGCGTGCGAATCGAATAGAGGCGCAGCGATGGGCCGCACAAGACTCGGTGGATTGGGACCGGAGTAGCCAGACATGATTTCTGGTTACGAACCAAAGGACCATATTCAGCACCTGGAGATCGCGCCTCGTGCCGAGGCGATTCTGGACCAACGTGAAATCACCATCCAGTCCTACCAGACCACCGTTCCGTTCGACTACGACGCTCTGAAGCGTGACCTTGAATCTGCATGGCTCACGCCGCAGATACGCTTTGGCGTATTCGCCCAAACACCACTGAGCGGCACTGATGCCTTGCACGTTGTGCTGGGGCTCCAAGATGAATTGGCGATTCGAGCCTACGACTATGATGCGCGGCGACCGTTGTGGTTCACCTGGCAGGATGTCATTGTCGATACGGTGAGCACCCACTACTTCCGCGATGAAAACGGCCTTCTGCGGTTCAAAGCCACTGGCGGCGGAAGGCGTATCACAGATGAGCGGCTACACGATTTCAACTCCGCGTTCCTGCACATTCCGAAGGATGCAGTGAAGAAGCGCGAGTTCGACCTCGACAAACTTCGGAAGCTCTGCTTCGACCGCTTCGTTGAGCGGCTCTACATGATTCGCTTCGCCGATCCTTCGGGCAAGGAGTATCGCAGCATAGACCATGCCTTGTTTCAAAGCCGCAAATACATTGATCCGCAGGCAGAACGCCTCCAGGAAATCCAGGCTGACCCGAAGGTCAGGATTGAGTCCTTCGACTCCGATATCGAAGTGCGTGCGGAGGATCTGAACGCGCCGGTTCAGGTGCGTTTCTTCCTTCGCGGGCTAAGCGGCTCGCTCCGCCTACGGTTCCCGAAGATGAGCTACAAGAACGAACCGAAGACGGTGGACGATCAGGCTCGACTGTTCTACAGACTTGTGGATGTCACCGAGAGCTCGATCCTGGACGCCGATTATTACACTCGCTTGCCGAGGTCGCTGGACGAGCTGGATGTTGAACTAGGCTTGTTCCCTGACAACGTGGATCTCTGCCACTTCCGAGAGGTGTTGCTCAATGAGCCAGCCAGGCAGCAATTCTTCGAGGGCCTGGACCTAAGCGCGCCGTGGAGCAGGTGGCAGCCGCATCTCCGCGCGATCGACGAGCTCTTGCCGACAGCGAACGTTAAGCAACACGTTACGGCCTTGGTAAACGATGTGACCTCGCGCGACCCCCTACTCGCGACGAGGCTGCTGGTGAAATGCCAGGAAGATGCGAACATGCATCGGCTGGGCGTTTGCGTTGCTGCCGTCCTCGCAAGCCGGTTGCAGTCGCTGCCCGCCGGGGTGCGATCCCATATCGAGGAGGCGCTGCTTTCATGGGCGGTTGACCGAGACGAGGAGTCATGGGATGTCAATCCAGACACAGGGGAGATCACAGCCCTTGGTCTGCGGTGGCGGATGATTGACTTGTCGCTCGACGTTCTTTCGGCCATGCTGTGGAAGCTGGTTGGCGTGTTGCATGCCCGCCTCAAGTCCGCCAAGGGCGACATAGGGGCACTGCTGGCACGATTCAACTGGTGCATGACCGTCGCAAGAGGGCTCCCTCTGAACCCTTCGACGCTGTCGCCTGCGCTTAGACTTGTCACCAACGGACGGGTGCCTTCCTCGGTCGCTGATAGCGCCAATGTTCTGCGGGAGCGAGTTGCTGACTTACAGGCTCTCGATGACGCAGTGTTGGACCAGTTTGGTCTGCCGCTTTGGCCGTTTCTTTCGGCGTCATACGACAAAGGAAAGATCACGCTGCAAAACACGGGCGTTGGTGCCGCCCTTCGCCTCCGGGCGGCCCACCTGGGAGCCCTGTTCAGTGACAAGGATGAGACGGCCACATTTGATTTGCGTCCCGATGGATCAGCCGTAGTTGAGGCATCTGGCAAACCGACGAAGCTTGACGTCCGCTTCTCCAAGTTTGGAAGAGAGTACTGGCTGGAAGTATCGGTCAGCTATGCGAAGAGGGCCTCAATTCCGCCGGTCAAAAAGCAGTTGAGGAAACGATCCCAGCGTGACGCCACGATTGGGGCACTCAAACGAGAGCTCCACGAGCGCATCCTGTCGATGAAGAGCGCTCTTCGGAATGCCGACGACACCGACAAGCCCTTTGACCTACCGAGGCCGACGCAGAAGGAACTGGCTGCCGCTATCAAGGCGAGCGAGTCGTCGGTGTCACGCGCTATCGCCGAGAGCAATGACCGCGAGTTGCAGATCATGCTGCAGACCGTCGAAGACCCGGACATGATCCGCAAGTATTCCCGCTGACGGGAGCGGGATTGCAGTTGCCGTCATTTCCTGCAACTGCAATTCGCAAATCGGACGACGTAACCGACGTGATGGCAGTCAGTTACGAACGCCGCAATATTTCCCGCCATCGTTTCCTGCAATTTCTCCGCAGGGTGTCGAGCGGCGCACAGGGCGCTGCTCACGAGTGACACCCTTGTAGGAGATTCGTTATGCAGGAAGCCGGTTACGTTCCCACCAAATCTTCTCTGTCCCACCAGCAGACCCGGCTCATCGAGGTGATGCAGGAGCTTAACTTCGGCCAGGTCCAGGACCTGGTCGTCCGCGACGGCGAGCCGGTGTTCGACCCGCCGCCGCGGGTGGTCCGCGAGGTGAAGTTCGGGGGCGAGAACGGCCCGAGGCCCGAGTCGGCCAAGGGCGACTTCGCCCTCAAGGTGCAGGTCCGCGAGCTGCTGGCCCAGTTGGAGGCGCTGGGCGACGGAGTCGTCGAGTGTATCGAGGTCAAGCACGGCCTGCCCTTCAAGATGACCGTCGAGGAGGACGCCGCCTGAGCGACGGGGGTCGGCTCCCCACGTGTGATTGGAACGATTTCGGAACCTGACAACTAACCGGCCACGAGGTGGAGGCGTTGTGGGTGCCGCTGACGCGGCGGACCTACAGCGCCTCCCTCCTTGTCGGCCCTGCTTCGGTTGGCACCCACGCCACGCCTCCCCGGCCACGGGAGGCTCAAATGAGCGCCAACCAGAAGCAGCAGTGTGAACTCAGCGACTACGCAATCCGACACATTCGGCACAGGGCACGCCAGCTGGCGAGGACCGAGGGCTTCGCGGCCCAGGACATCGAGGACATCCGGCAGGACTTAATCGTGGACCTGCTGGAACGCCTGCCGAAGTTCGACCCCGCCAAGGCGACCTGCAACACGTTCGTCGCCCGCATCATCGACCGCAAGGTCGCCACGCTCATCCGCGACCGCAACTGCGAGAAGCGAGACCCCCGGCGAGAGGAATGCTCTCTCAACGAGTGCATCGACGACGGCGAAGGCGGCTCTGTCGAGCGCATTCAGACCATCGCCGCCGAGGAGACCGACCGTCGGCTGGGCCGACAGGCGCGGCCCGACCAGGAGACGGCGGAACTCGTCCTCGACGTGGAGGCGGTCCTCAAGCGGTTGCCGGACAACCTTCGCAGGCTGTGCGAACTCCTGAAGACCGGCAGCATCGCCGACGCGGCGCGGGCGATGGGCGTCCCTCGGACGACCCTCAACGACCACGTGAAGAAACTCCGCGAGGTCTTCGAGGCGGCCGGTCTGCGGGATTATCTGGCAGGCCGTCCGTCATCTGGCGAGTGCGCCGGGTAAGTATCCCAGTAGCGAGACGCGCAGAAGACAGGGAGACGACGATGGCCCGAGCCAGCCTGGACTTCCTCATCCGCGAAACGGAAGCGGAGTACCGCGAGAAGGCCAAGACGCACCTCACCAGCCACGCCTTGGCGGACTTCCGGCGATGTCCGCTCCTCTACTGGAAGAAGCAGCAAGGCCTGGTGCCCGACGAGGACCGGCCGGCGTACCTGGTCGGCCGGGCGGCGCACGCCCTCATCCTGGAAGGCATCGAGACGTTCGAGGGGCGATACGCCGTCGGCGGACCCATCAATCCCAAGACGGGCCAGCTGTTCGGTGCGAACACCAAGGCCTGGGCGGAATGGGCGGCCGGCATCGGCAAGAACGTCTTGACCGACGAGCAGTTCGCCCTGGTGACCTGTATGGCTGCGAGCGTAGAGGCCCACCCGGTCGCCTGTGAACTGCTGGCCGACGGCCTAGCCGAGGGCGTTGTCCGCACGGAATACCGCAGTCGGCCGTGCCAAGCGCGGCTGGACTTCTTCAATCCCCAGCGCGGCATCGTGGACCTCAAGACCTGCGACGACCTCAGTTGGTTCGAGGCCGACGCACGGCGATTCTCCTACGCACACCAGTTCGGGTTCTACCAGGCCGTCGTGGCCAGCGCTACGGGCCAGGATGTGCCGGTCCACGTTATTGCGGTGGAGAAGAAGGAACCGTTCCGCTGCGGGGTGTGGGTGATGAGCGAACAGGTCTTGGCCCATGCCCGGCGTGAGAACGAGGCGGCCATTGAGCGATTGGCCGCATGTGAAGCCTCCGGCACGTGGCCCAGCGGATACGAGGAGTGCCGGGTCTTCGACTACGTGTGAACCGACGGGCGGGCGGGATGGCGTGACCGGGCCTCGGGCCACCCGGTCACCCGCTCCGTGTGCCCGCCCGCCCGTCAACTGTGTCCGCACCGGCGGACAGAAAGGAGACGACGTGATGGGGCTGCTCCAAGCCATACAGCGCGGCAAGACGCCGATGCCGCCGCGGCTGCTGGTCTACGGAACCGAAGGCATCGGCAAAAGCACCCTGGCTGCCGGCGCGCCCCAGCCCGTCTTCATCCAGACCGAGGACGGCCTGAACGAGATCGCCTGCGAGAAGTTTCCGCTGGTGACCACCGTCGACGACGTCCTGGCCGCCCTGGCGGAACTGGCCGCCGAGGAACACCCGTACCAGACGGTCGTCCTCGACAGCCTGGACTGGACCGAGCGGCTCATCTTCGACGCCGTCTGCCGCGAGTTCCGCGTGTCGAGCATCGAGAAGGCCGACGGCGGATACCAGCGAGGTTATGTCCACGCCCTGACCCACTGGCGGAAGGTCGTGGACGCGCTGAACGCGCTGCGGGTCGGCAAGGGGCTCGCCGTCATCCTCATCGCCCACGCGAAGGTCGAGAAGTTCGAGGACCCCGAGGCGACCACCTACGACCGCTACAGCCCGCGTCTGCACAAGCACGCCTGCGCGCTCCTGACCGAGTGGTGTGACGCCGTCCTTTTCGCCACGCGGAAGTACCGCACCGAGACCGAGGACACCGGCTTTGGCCGCACGCGCACCATCGCCGTCGGCGTGGGAGCCGAGGGCGGCGAGCGCATCTTGCGCTGCGTCGGCTCGCCCGCGTGCGTCGCCAAGAACCGGTTCGGCCTCCCGGCCGAGCTGCCGCTCTCGTGGCCCGCGCTGATGTCGGCGCTGACCCAGGAGACCCAGGAACCCCAGGAACAGGAAGGAGAAGTGGCCCATGGCTAACCTCAATGGCTTCAACGCTCACGAAGTGGAACCGTCCGCCGACTTCGAGCCGCTTCCGGCGGGCAAGTACGTCGCCGTCGTCACGGCCTCGGAGATGAAGCCGACCCGCAGCGGCAACGGCTCGTACCTGGAACTCACCTTCCAGGTCATCGAGGGGCCGCACAAAGGGCGGCTCGTCTGGGAGCGGCTGAACCTGGACAACCCCAACCCGCTGACGGTGAAGATCGCCCGCTCGGAACTCTCGGCCATCTGCCGCGCGGTGGGCGTCATGCAGCCGAAGGACTCCTGCGAGCTGCACAACCTCCCGCTGGTCATCAGCGTCAAGCAGAAGACCGATGCCGACGGCGAGGTTCGCAACGAGGTGAAGGGCTACGCCAAGCGCGAAACCGCCAACGGCGCGAGGCCTACCCAAAACCCCAACCCGACGCCGCCCTGGCGGCGCTAGGAGCGGGCCATGGAGAAGGCCGGCGAACCAATCCCGGGCAGCAAGTACGTGCGGGCGTTTTGCACAATCTGCGGCGACCCGATGCGGGTCTCGCGAGAGCGATTCCAGGACGGCCAGTACGGGCCGTGCGAGTCATGTGTCCCACCGCTGCATCGAGACGCGCAGTCCATCGCGATGAATGGTCTCGATGACGGCACCGACGACGAGGACTACGAGGCCCTGGGGCAATGGGACAACGTGGTGCGCGCGTGGGAGGATGGCTCGTAGATGTCAGCGGAATTCACGCTCCCATATCCGCCGAGCACGAACCGCTACTACCGCAACGTGGGCTGGCGCACGCTGATCAGCCGAGAGGGTCGGGCGTACCGCCGTCACGCCTGCGCCCTCCTCGGCGGCAACGGGCCGCGGAAGCCCCCGGCGGACGGGCAGATTGCCCTGGCGATGGACGCCTTCCCGCCCGACCGGCGGAGGCGCGACCTGGACAACCTCCAGAAGGCCGTCCTGGACGCGCTGGCCCACGGCGGCGTCTACGCCGACGACAGTCAGGTGGACCTGCTCGTCGTCCGCCGGCGCGAGCCGGTCGCGGGCGGGCGGGTCTGCGTCCGCGTCGACGAGTTCCCCCTACGCACCTGTCCGCTGTGTGGACGCATCTGGGAGAGCAACTGAACCATGGGCAAACCCATGCGCATCTACATCGCCGGCCCGATGACCGGCATGCCGGAACACAATTTCCCCGCGTTCCACGCCGCAGCCGAGCGGTTCCGCAAGGCCGGGTGGGACGTGGCCAACCCGGCGGACAACTTCCACGGGCGAACAGACCTGCCGCGCTCGGCCTATCTGCGCTCCGACGTGGCCTTGCTCGCCCAGTGCGACGCCATCGCACTGCTTCCCGGGTGGGATAGGTCCCACGGGGCGACGCTTGAGGCCGTGATTGCCGCCGAGATCGGGCTGAGATTCTTCGACGCCTTCTCCGCCGAGCAGATGGAGGAGCCGCCCAGGACGTCGTTCTCCGCCGAACACGGCATGGCCTCCATCCTCGATACGGCCAAGCGGATCACCAGCGGCGAGCGCCAGGAGGATTACGGACATCCGTCCGACGACTTTGAGCGGGCCGCGCAGATGTGGACGGCCATCCTGGGCGAGAAACTCCATCCGCAAGAGAAGGTGACGGCCGACGACATCCCCCTGTGCATGATCGCCGTCAAGCTCGCCCGCCAGGCACATCGCCACAAGCGCGACAACCTCGTTGACATCGCCGGGTACGCCCGCACCGCGGCCATGGTCGCGGGGGAGGAGTAGATGGCCAAGCGCGGCTCGAAAACCATGCTCGCCTTCGGCGACCTGCACATCCCCCAGCACAACCGCCGGGCCGTGGAGGTCTTCTGCCGCGCCGCCGAGCGCATCCGGCCGGACCTGGTCGTCTGCCTGGGCGACCTCTTGGACTGCGGCCAGTTCTCGGTCCATCCGCCCACGTTCGGCATGCCGGAGACGGAGTACGTGGACGACCTTGCAGCGGCCAACGCGCTGCTGGACCGTCTTCAGAAGGTCTGCGCGCGACTGGTGATGGTCGAGGGCAACCATGAATACCGCCTCGACCGCTGGGCGGCGGCCACCGCCGAGGGTCGCGGGGCCTACTCGATGCTCGCCCCGCGCGTGCAACTCACGCGGGGGCGCAAGTGCGTCTACGTGCCCTACGGGTCGGCCGACGGGCGCTATCCGCACTACCGCGTTAACTCGCGCATAATCGCCGTGCATGGGTGGTCCTACGCCCGGCACGCCACCAAGAACCACCTGGCCGTCAGCCAGGGCAAGAGCGTCATCCACGGCCACACCCACCGGGCCGACGCTTCAATCGTCCAGAACATCTGGTCGCCGGGACGGGTCATCGAGGCCCGAAGCGCCGGCTGCCTGTGTCGGCCCATCCCGCTCTATGGCACCGGCCGACCCGTCGAGTGGGTCAACGCCTTCATCCTCGGGTATCTCGGCCGACGGAGCGACACGCTCTACACCATCCCCATCATGGACGACCGCTGCATCCTGCCCGACGGAACGGAGGTGGCGGCATGAAGAGTCTTCTTTGCGCGTGCGGCGGGGGAGATTCAGTCCTCGGTCCGGCTGGCCAGGTAGGCATCGGGGCTGATCACGGGGACTTCCGACTTGCGGAACCCCGCCAGGTCTCGCGTCACCAAGTGGGTCGCCCCGGTGCGGACAGCGCAGGCGTGTTGAATGGCGTCCTCGAAGTCCGGGAAGGGCGAGTCCATCGCCTGGTGGATGATCTGGGCGTCCACCTCGGCAATCTCGAACACGTCGCGCAGGCCCTTGATCGCCCGCCGCGCGGCCCGCTCATGTGCGTAGTGCCGCACGATGTAATACACGAAGTTGAAACTGAGGGCCGAGATGCAACCGACGATCTCGCGGCGCTCCGCCATCGACCACAGCTCGGTCGCGTCGTCAGCGAACGGCTCGCGGTCCAGCAGGTGGTCCAGCAGGACGTTGGTGTCGAAAAAGAGCCGGTCGCTCATCGGCGGCCTTTTGCCACGATGGCCTCTTCGAACAGCTCTCGGTCGCTCTTCTTGGCCGAGACCTTCGCCAGGCCCCGCAGGCCGCGGGTGACAGGGGCGACCTTCCGCCGACGCTCTCGCGGGGCGCTAAGCGATTCGACGAATTGGCCGAACATCGCCGAGACGCTGACTCCCTGCCGCTCGGCGATCCGCTTGGCCTTCTCGACCACATGCTTCTTGGCATTGAGCGTGAGTTTGGGCACAGCAGTTCTCCCATACGTAACTTGCCATCTGAATTATACGTGGGGCAGGGCCGCTGGTCAAATCATTTTTCCGGCGTGGAGGGCCATTGCATGCTGAGCAGCCCTCCAGCCGGGAGCATCACATTGCGAGCGTACCAGCGCGAGGCCGTCGAGGCGGTCTATGACCACCTGCGCACGCGGGACGACAACCCGTGCGTGGTGATTCCCACGGCGGGTGGGAAGACCCCCGTGATGGCCGCCATCTGCCGCGACGCCGTCGCCCGGTGGGACGGCCGGGTGCTCATCGTCGCCCACGTGAAGGAACTGCTCGAACAGGCAGTGGACAAGCTCCATGCGATGGCCCCGGACCTCTGGCACCGCATCGGCGTCTACTCGGCGGGGTTGGACAGGCGCGACCGGGATCACCCCATCATCGTCGCGGGCATCCAGTCGGTCTATCGCCGGGCGAAGGAACTGGGGCGGTTCGACCTCGTGCTCATCGACGAGGCCCACATGGTGCCGCCCGATGGCGAGGGCATGTACCGCACGTTCCTGGCCGAGGCGAGGGCGGTCAACCCCAACGTGCGGCTCATCGGCCTTACGGCCACGCCGTTTCGCATGACCACCGGCACCATCTGCTCGCCGGAGAACCTGCTGAACAAGGTCTGCTACGAAGTGAGCGTCCGCGAGCTCATCGTCCAAGGTTATCTGTGCCCCTTGGTGGCCAGGGGCGCGCGCGATGAGCCTGATACCAGCAGGCTGCACATTCGGGCCGGCGAGTTCGTGGCCGACCAGGTCGAGGCCCTGATGGACCAAGCCGCACGCGTGGAGGCCGCGTGCGCTGAGATCGTTGAGCAGACGCGCGAGCGCAAGAGCGTCCTCGTCTTCGCCAGCGGAGTCCAGCACGCCCGCCACGTCGCCGAGAAACTCGCCCGCATGGGCGGCCAGGTCGCCACCGTCTTCGGCGAGACGTCCTCCGACGAGCGTGCCCGGACCATCGCGGAGTTCCGCGCGGGTCGGCTGAAGTACCTGGTAAACGTCGGCGTGCTGACCCACGGCTTCGACGCGCCGAACATCGACTGCGTGGCGATCCTTCGGCCCACCAACTCGCCGGGCCTCTACTACCAGTGCTGCGGTCGCGGTTTCCGGCTTCATCCGGGCAAGGCCAACTGCCTCATCCTGGATTTCGGCGGCAACGTCCTCCGCCACGGTCCGGTGGACGACCTGCGAATCAAGGAGCCGGGCAAGGGCACAGGCGTTGCCCCGGCCAAGAAGTGTCCCGAGTGCCTTGCCCTCATCGCCACGGGCTACGCGACATGCCCTCAGTGCGGCTATGCGTTTCCGCCGCCGGAGCGCCAGGAGCACGACACGCGGGCCAGCACCGCCGCGGTCTTGTCGGGCGAAGCGACCGTCGAAACCTATGCGGTCCAGGAAGTGGCGTACTCAGTCCACGTCAAGCGCGACGCGCCGGAGGACCACCCGCGGAGCATGCGGGTCGATTATCACATCGGGTTTTCCCGCTGGCAGTCGGAATGGGTCTGCTTCGAGCACACCGGCTACGCCCGACACAAGGCGGAACTGTGGTGGCGAAGGCGCTCGGACCTGCCCGTGCCGAACTCGGCCGAGACGGCTGTGTACTTCGCCGAGCGCGGGGCGCTCGCGCCCACGAAGAGCATCTCCGTGCGGCACGTCTCCGGCGAGGAGTTCGACCGCATCGTCGGCTACGAACTGGGTGAGAAGCCCACGTACCGCGAACCGGGATGGGACGACGTGGAGCCCGTGGGCGAGTCGGAAGCGGTTTTCAGCGTGGCGGCCGACCCCGACGACGTGCCTTTTTGAGGACCCCACTCGGCATGATTGAGACGGCTCAAATTTATCTCGACGCCGGCCTGAGCGTCCTTCCGGCCATTGGGGCGCAGAAGCGCCCCGCCGTGGCCGAATGGAAGCCGTACCAGCAGCGCCGGCCGACCGCCGCCGAACTCCGGGCGTGGTTCTCTAACGGCCACTCGGCCCTATGTCTGGTCTGCGGCGCATCCAGCGGCAACCTGGAGATGCTGGACTTCGACGCCGGCGGGGAACTCTTCGAGCCCTGGTGCGCAGCCGTCAGGCAGGCCGCGCCGGGCCTTCTGGAACGCCTGGTCATCGAGCGGACGCCCTCGGGCGGCAGGCACGTCGCCTACCGGAACCGCGACGCTGTTTGCGGCAACCTTAAGCTCGCGCAGCGGCAGGTGGAGACGCCCGACGGCAACCCGGTGACCATCGGCGGCAAGAAGCGCGTGCCCCGCAAGGACGCTGACGGCCGCTGGCACGTGCTCCTCACGCTCATCGAAACCCGCGGCGAAGGCGGCCTGTTCCTGTGTGCCCCATCGCCAGGCTACGAACTTGCGCAGGGCGACTTCACAAACCTGCCGGTCCTCACGGTGGAGGAGCGGGACATCCTGCTGTCGGCTGCCTGGGCGCTCAACGAGTACGTCCCGGCCCCCGAGCCGATTCCGGCGTCGGGTGCGAACCTGGCGCGCCCTGGCGACGATTTCGCGGCGCGTGGCGACGTTCGGACCGTCCTCTCGAAGCACGGCTGGACGCTGGCAAAGTCTGGCGAGAACGAGTACTGGCGGCGACCCGGCAAGGCCGCCGGATGGTCGGCGACGCTCAAGGACCGCGTCTTCTACGTGTTCTCCTCCAGCGCCGCGCCCTTTGAGCCGAACAAGGCGTACTCCCCGTTCGCCGTGTACGCCCACCTGGAGCATGGCGGCGACTTTGCTGCCGCCGCCCGGGCGCTGCGGGCCGAGGGCTACGGTGGCGACGAAACCGCCGTGGACCTGACCGGCATCGTCGGCCAGGCCGATACCGCACCGCCTGCCGAGCCGTCCGTGCCCGACCCTGGCCGGATGCCCGAAGATCTGCTGGACGTGCCCGGGTTCATCCGCCAGGTCGTCGAGTACACGCTGGAGACCTCCCCGTATCCCCAGCCGGTCCTGGCGTTCGCGGCGGCCCTCGCGCTCCAGGCCTTCCTGGCCGGCCGTAAGGTCCGGGACGCGGCCGACAACCGCACCAACCTCTACGTCCTGGCCCTGGCCAACTCCGGCGCAGGCAAGAACGAGCCGCGCAAGGTGAACCAGCGCATCTGCGTCGAGGTGGGCCTCCAGGACTGCCTGGGCGACGCCTTCGCCTCGGGCGAGGGCATCGAGGACCGCCTCTTCATCACGCCGTCGGTCCTGTTCCAGACCGACGAGATCGACGGCCTGATGAACGCCATCAACCAGGCCTCCGACGCCCGACACGAGGGCATCATGAACGTGCTGCTGAAGATGTACACCTCCAGCAGCACCATCCATCCGATGCGCGTCAAGGCCGGGGGCCAGTCGCCCGGCGTCATCGACCAGCCGTCGCTGTGCATGCTCGGCACGGCCGTGCCCAAGTACTACTACGAGGCCCTGAGCGTCCGCATGCTCAACAACGGCTTCTTCGCCAGGCTCATCATTCTGGAGGCGGGCAAGCGCGGTCGGGGCCAGACGCCGGTCGCGCGGCCCATCCCGCAGTCCATCCTCGACACGGCCCGGTGGTGGGCGGAGTACCGACCGGGCACCGGCAACCTCCAGGACTGGCACCCGATACCCGTCTGCGTCGAGGCTACGCCGGAGGCCGAAGCCGCGATGGAAGAGTGCCGCGCGTTCGCCGACGACCGCTACGCCGAGGCCGAGGAGAAGGACGATCCGGCAGCCATGGCCATCTGGGCCAGGGCCTACGAGAAGGCCAGGAAACTGGCGCTCGTCCACGCCGTCAGCGAAAACCACCTCCAGATACGCATCGACGAGCGGGCCGTCCGGTGGGCCTGGCGGTTCGTGGACTACCAGACGCGGCGGATGCTCTTCATGGCCGGCCAGCACGTGGCCGAGGGCGAGTTCGACGCCAAGTGCAAGCGGATGCTCGAGGTGCTCACGTCCTGGCGGCAACGGCGCGGCGATGCGTGGATGCCCCACTGGGAACTGTCGCGCCGCCTCAAGTGGAGCGACAAGGACATCGAGGAGGTCCGTAGTGCCCTCCGTGGCCAGCGGCGCATCGAGCACGACGTGGGTTCGACCGCCGGAGGCGGCCCGGTCGCCCAGCGCTATCGACTGCTCGTCCCTAACGGCGGCGGGCAGTTACCACAGTTGCCGCATGAAAATGTGGTAACTGCCAACGAGAGTGAGACGGTTGCCGACGAAACCGCAGGGTCGCCGCATGGTGGAATGCGGGAACTGGCGGGGGCGTAAGTTATGAAAAGAAAAGAGATTACATCATCTTCTTCTCAGTTACCTCATAACCTCACAGCACCCCTACACGCGCGACGTGCGCCCGCGCGTACGCGCGCGAGGGATGCGGTGGTGGTAACCACGGTTCCTTCGCCACGCCCCTGCGCCGAGAGGCGTGCGGGAACGGTCGCCAAAGGCAGGACAGTTTGTTTTAGCGTGAAAAAAAACGCCACGTCGGCCCACGGGCCATCCGGGGCGGCATCCTTGGCCGGTCCTACGCTCCGGCGCCCCCGGTCGCCCCGTGGGCAAACGTGGGCGTCCGGGGGCGAAAAAAGGCGTTGGCCGGACGGGGGGACATCCAGCCACCGCAGGAAACATGCGGGAACGTTCCGCATGGCATAGCCTCACCAGAAGTATGACGCGCGGCAGGTGCGAAGTTAAGCAAAGGAGCACGACGTGAAACGGATTGAGACAGTCGTAAAGGGCGTGACACCTCTCCTGATGAACCGCATGACGGACGAGCAGCTGCTGGCGCTGCACACGAAGGAGAAACGGAAGTTCACCGCCCCGAAGGAACCGCGCGAGGCGGCGGGTCTGAAGGTCTACCAGACCCGCGATGGCCGGCCGTACCTGCCGACCGAGAACTTCATGGCCTGCCTCATCGCCGCTGGCGTCTACATCAAACTCGATGGCAAACGCCAGATGAGCACGGCCAAGTCGACGCTCCTGCCGGGGTTCCTGACGGTCGAGGACCCCTATCTCCCGCTCCTGGACGGCGAAGGCAAGCCTGCCGTGTGGGAAGTGGACATGCGCCAGGGCCGCAATCCCAATGGAGGCGAGGCAGTATGCATCGTCCGCCCGAGGTTCGACACGTGGTCGCTGGCGGCCTCGCTTCTGATTGACGCCGACAGCATCGGCGAAAACGCCATCCGGGAACTGGTGGACATTGCTGGTAGCCGTATCGGCCTGGGCGACTTCCGGCCTCAGCGGCGGGGCATCTTCGGGAAGTTCAAGGTCACACGATGGACCTGCGGGTGACAGTGCTCGGCAGGGCGGCGCAGGGCAGTGCTCGGCTAGGCTTCGCCAGGCTCTGCACGGCAAGGCAAGGGCGGCTGGGGCGGGGCGCAGTGCCTCGCCCGGCCGCAAACAACAGAGCGAAAGGGAAGGCACATGCAGATTGAGATGGTGGACATCAACCTGGTCAAGGAGTACGAGCGGAACCCCCGTCAGAACGACGGCGCGGTTGACGCCGTCGCGGCCAGCATAAAGGAGTTCGGGTTCAAGGTTCCGGTCATCGTCGACGGTGACGGGGTGCTCATCGCCGGGCACACCCGCGTGCGTGCCGCCCGCAAACTCGGCCTGAAGGAAGTGCCGGTGGTCCGGGCGGCCGACCTGACGCCGGAGCAAGTTCGCGCGTTCAGGGTGGCCGACAACAAGCTGCACGAACTGTCCTCGTGGGACATGCAACTGCTGCCCTTGGAGCTCAAGGACCTCCAGGGGCTGAACTTCGACCTGGACCTGCTGGGGTTCTCGGCGGAGGAGCTCGGGGCGCTTCTGGCCCCGCCTGGCAACGAGGGCCTCACCGACCCCGACGCTGTGCCCGCACCGCCGGACGAGGCCATCACCAAGCCCGGCGACCTGTGGGTGCTCGGAAACCACCGGCTCCTGTGCGGCGACAGCAGTAAGCCCGAGGATGTGGATCGCCTCCTGGCGGGCGCCCCCATTCACCTCGTGAACACCGACCCGCCGTACAACGTAAAGGTCGAGCCGCGCTCCAACAACGCCATTGCGGCCGGCCTGTCGTCTTTCCCCGGTGACGACCTCCAGCAGAAGAAACTCCTGAACAAGACCTGCCGCGCCG
>Ga0315280_10004462_pt1 | contig 20635 bp, 25 predicted proteins | sample YL17G06_40_MG_FD_203697 | JGI IMG/M metagenome (GOLD analysis project Ga0315280, IMG submission 203697) | Sediment microbial communities from Yellowstone Lake, YNP, Wyoming, USA - YL17G06_40 | ecosystem: Environmental > Aquatic > Freshwater > Lake > Sediment | place: USA: Wyoming | collected... | reverse complement strand
AGAAAAACCAATCATTAAATATATCCCCGACTTTTTGGATTATTGCGAAGTAGAAAAAGGATTATCAGATATCACTCAAAGAGATTATAAGCTCTATCTTGCGAGATTTGTTTCTTGGTTGAAAATGAAAAATAAGGAAGATTTAAAACCTCACGAATTAACTAAAGATAATGTCTGGCAATACCGTTTATACTTATCCCGATTTCGCACTTATAAAGGTAAACCTTTGAAAAAGATTACTCAGAACCTCTATTTAATCGCTCTGAGAGCCCTTCTGAGCTATTTTACAGAAAAAGATATAGTTTCGCTCCCAGCTGAGAAAATAAAGCTCCCAAGGGACGCTAGAAAGGAAAAAACCATTAAATTTCTTAATTTAGAGCAAATTGAAAAGCTTTTATTAGCTCCTGACACAAAAAATCCCATCGGCTTAAGAGATAGAGCTATTTTGGAAACCCTTTTTTCAACCGGTTTAAGAATAGCGGAACTTGTTGCTCTTAATCAAGAACAGTTTGCCAATATAAAAGATAAAAAAGATTTTGAACTCGCAATTATTGGCAAAGGAGAAAATCCGCGAACCGTTTATTTTTCAGAAAGGGCTTTATCTTGGCTTAAAAAGTATTTAGAAAGCCGCCGAGACAAAGAAAAAGCCCTATTTATTCATTATCGAGCTAGAAAGGGCGTCCAAAATCGTTTAACGGCTCGTTCTATCGAAAGAATTGTTAAAAAATATGCCATTTTAGGCGGCGTTCCCATTTTTACCACTCCTCACACACTCCGCCATTCTTATGCCACAGATTTACTAACGCAAGGCGTCGATTTAAGGACAATCCAGGAATTTTTGGGCCATCGAAGTATTACCAGTACCCAGATCTACACCCACGTTACAAATAAAAGATTGCGAGATATTCATAGGCAATTTCATAGTGGAAAAAGACTTAAGGAATAATTACATAAGAGATACCTGCCCCGTACCGAGCTTTGCTCTGGTGCGGGGTCCATCGCCAATTCCATAGCGGAAAACTATTAAAAGAATAAAAATATGTCTTTTATACAATCTAAACGATCAAAATCTTTACCTTGGGATGTTGTAGAAAAAGCTATTATTAAAGAAGTTAAATGGCTTAAAGAAACAATAATCGAAACTCCTTATAAAGAAAAAGATATCTGTAAGGATTGTATTTATAGAAGATTAGCTATTTTGATATTATCTGGAAAGATTAAAGCAAAAGATATTAAATCAAAAGTCTGTCTTTGGGGAAAAGAAAAATTATTACCAGTAGGCAAACCCCATGGGCAGGAATGGCACGCAGAGACGATGAAATTAGTTAGTAGTTATTTCAAATCTTTAGGCTACGATGTCACCATAGAACCTAATCTAAATATGGGCCGAGCAGATTTGGGTGTATATAAAAGAGGTGAACGAAATTTATTTGTTGAGATTGGAACGGTATCACTCTCTAAATTATTATTTAATCTTGAATCAATGGAGGGTTCTGATTTTTTGTTGGTGTTAGATTCAAATCATGCTGTAGAATTTCCAATATTAAAAGCTGATTTTAAGTATCAAACAATATAACATGTCTAAACTACCACTTTTTAAAGAATTTATTACTTATCTTAAAAAAAATAAATATTCAGAAGAAACTGTTTATAATTATAAAAGAGATCTGGAAGCTTTTGGAAATTTTTTAAATAAAACAGATATTAAATTTCAAGAAGTTACTAATCAAACTATAGCTAATTATAAAAGTTATCTTACTTCTATAGAAAGAAAAACGGTAAAAAATCAAAAAAGTGTCCAAGTATTAAGTAGTTTTTCTATAAATCGAATGCTATCTAGCCTTAGATTGTATTTAAAGTATCTAATTAATATTGGGTATAAATCCCCTATTTCGCCAGAAATTATAAAGTTAATAAAGAGTAAACAACGACAGCTTCAGAATATAACACTAAAAGATCAAATTAAGTTAATCGAAGCCCCAACTAAATTTGAAAAAAATAAAGTTGTTGTATTAAGAAACCGGGCAATGTTGGAAACTATTTTTTCCACGGGAATAAGAATCTCTGAACTAATTAATTTAAAGAAAAATCAGATAGATAAAAGTGGTCGTATTTTTATTCGAGGCCAAGGCAAAAGGTTTGTATATTTAACTCCGCGAGCTCAAAAACACCTTAAAAATTATTTAAAGGTCCGTGGAGAATCAGACTCTCCTTATTTATTCATCCCTTATCGAGGAAAGAATATGCAGCAGAGAGATAAAAAAATCTCTCCTAATTATCTACAGGAGAGAATTAAAAGATATAGAGAATCGCTCGGCATCAATATCCCTCTTTCTGCTCATTCGATAAGACATGCGTTCGCGACCTATTTGGCAGAAAGTGGAGCCAGTCCAGTTGCCATTCAAATTTTATTGGGCCATGAGTCTTTAGATACTACAACTCGCTACGTTCATGCTTCCGATCGCTTTGCTGAAAGAGTTTTTCGTAAATTTCATCCTTTAAAAGAATAAAAAAAGAGGCACGAAAGTGCCTATGTGATGAATAATTGATTTTATTAATGTGCTATATTTTTATCTCAAAAGTGAGATGCGAGGGAGGATTAACTTTAGTGGCCCAACCTTCTTAGTACTGTTCCCGTAGGAACAGCTCCGGAGGTTCAGTGCCCCAAAGACTTAACCCTCCCTATTTTCATTATTATTCAAGATAAAATTTCTGTCAAGATAAAAAATAGGTAGTATTTCAGCTTTTTTTATTACAAAACTTATTTTAAAATTTGTCAAGTCGAAAGGCGGACGAAAAAACCGTTGAGTCCCTCACTCTAACGGTTTTTCCGGTTTTTCTCCATCTCATCTATTAAATGTCGCACAATATAAATCTTCATTTTGAAAAACGGACGGGAATTCTTAATTCGTCGGCGTTTTCGGGAAGATCAGAAGGATTGTCTTTTTCCAATATTAGCACTCCCCTATTCGTCTCTGGTTTTTGGAATTCGAGCGTAGTTTCAAATGGCACAAAATCTTCAGTCATCCAATCAGATTTTGCTTGAGCTATAGTTCTGTCTAATTCCTTGCCATTTTCATCCGTTAATTTAATTGGGAAAGATGCCTCGAAAAACCAGTATCCCCTCGCCTCCCCCGTTATCTCAAAGGGGCTTTTTATTACTTCATTTGGCTGAGGTTTACTTACTCGAATAAGGTTTTGTTTTTCCAAGGCATTGCCTATATCTTCAGTAAAAGTTCCGTTCGGCGCCTTACATTGACGAGGATAGGACTCTAAAATTGGATAACCCAAATCAAGACATTCTTCAAAATTAGTAACAGAAAGAGGTTTCTCAATAAATATATTTTTCCAAACAATTACAATGACGATCAAAACAATAATTATCAATATTGCTAGAAAAATTACTTTTTTCATAAAATTATAGCTTTAAGAAACTAGCAGAGGCCCGACCTCTTGATGTTTATTTTATTTCCGCATTGTTTACAAAAATGAACTTCAACTAGAGTTCCTTTTAAAACAAACCAAATATGGTAGGCCTTAAACATATTTTTGCCGCAATTGTCGCAGGCAAATATTTTGCAAATCGATTTAGGTTTGATATTCCATTTCTGAACGGATTTTTGGAATTTTGATTTTATGTCTTCGGGAAATTTAATAAATTTTGATTTATTAACTTTTATTGCTGGTTTTTCAGTTTTAATTTTATTTAATTTAAATTTTTTCTCACATTCATCGCAAAAATGAACCGGCGTTTTATAACCGCCCGTTGTGAGCCAATGATACCACCCTTTTCGGATTGACTTTTGACAATTTGCGCACCTAAAACCTCTATATTCTGGTTTGGGATTCAAATTCCAGCCTTGAACTATTCTTAACAAAACTTTTTTATTATTCATACAATTATTCTATCAAAAAATCGCCTGATTGGCGATGAGACGGATAAATAAGCAAAAACTGCCTGATTACAGACAGTCCTTGCGTTATTATTCTCTTTGACGACGGATTAAAGTGTAATTTCCGTCTTGACGATTATAAATTATGGTCCAGTCGCGATCTTGGTCATCCTCAAATTCTGCCGTTCCATCGAGGCGCGCGGCATCGAAAATTGTCTTGGCTTCTTTTTGCTGTAAATCATCTCGCAAATATCTCACCCCATCTCTCAATTCTTCTTCAAATATCAGCCAGTAGCCGTGAACTTGTTCTTTTTTAACTGCCATATTATTTTATACCAAGGTTATTTAATAAACTGGCGAATACCTGGGAAAATCTTTGAATTAAAATTTCTGACGATTTCAAAGAAAAAAATAAAGAAATTACTAAAACGAAAATAAAAAGAAAAATAAAAAATTTTATTCCCTCTCTTTCGGCACCGGTTAAATATTCAATAAGGGTGACGAAGAAAAGAATTGCAAATACAATGGAAAAAACCAAATAGAAAATACTCATTTTAAAATCAGGATTTTAAATATTGTTTAATTTTTTTTCCGCCAAACCTTCTTTCTCTTTGAGCGAAATCCGCGAGGGCTTTGTCTAAATCTCTTTCTGAAAAATCGGGCCAGAGTTTATCAGAAAAATAAAGCTCAGCATAAGCTGATTGCCACAAAAGAAAATTGGAAAATCTTCTTTCTCCACCAGCCCGAATAACCAAATCGGGGTCGGGAAGACCGGCGGTTGTTAAATATCTATCTATTAAATCTTCGGTAATTTTTTTAGGGATAATCTTTTTTTTAACAATTTTCTGAACTGCCTGAACAATATCCCCTTTACCACCATAACTTACTGCCAAATTTAGATGGAATTTTTTATTGTTTTTAGTCAAATTTTCAATTCTTTTGATAACTTTTTGTAAAGATTTAGGTAATTTCTCTTTTTGACCAATAATCTTTATTCTCACTCCTTCTTTGCGAAGTTTTCCAACACTTCCCTGGTCGGAAAGACCCTCTTCGAATAATTTCATCAAGAAATTAATTTCTTCTTTGGATCTCTTCCAGTTTTCACTAGAAAAACCAAAAACAGTTAAAACTTTTATTCCTCTTTTTCGGCAGTGAAGGAGAAATCTCTCGAAATTTTGACGGCCGACTAAATGACCTTGAAGAGCGGGCAATCCCCTTCTCAAAGCCCAACGCCTATTACCATCTGGAAATAAAACTATATGCTTGGGAATTTTTTTCATAATATTCAATTTTGATTGGTTCCTTTTCTTGCTCTTTAGCCACAATATAACCTATGGCAAAAGAAAGCAGAGAAATCAAAATAACGCCAATTAGTAAAATTATATCATTTTGATGCAGTTTGACAAACTGTTTAATCTTTGTTATCATGGATAAATTAACTAGTTACTGCAAATTATGGCGAAAACTAAAGCAACAGGCGTAACAAGATTGGGTAGAGATTCTCTGCCAAAATATTTAGGGGTTAAACTTTTCGAGGGCGAGAAAGTCAGGCCCGGGATGGTTATTGTCAAACAAAGAGGAACTAAATTTCTGCCCGGAAAAAATGTCAGAAGAGGTGGTGATGATACTCTCTATGCCGCCAAAGAGGGTGCTGTTTACTTTGAAACAAAGAAAAAAATTAAATTTGATGGTTCACGCCGAATTGCTAAAGTTGTTAATGTGAAACCTTAATACAGAAACGGATAAATTCTCGGAATAAAGGATGGGGATTCAACGGTCTTGATCTAAATTCAGGGTGAAACTGGGTGGCAACAAAAAAGGGATGGATACTTATCGGCAATTCGATTATTTCAACTAAATTTCTTTCGGGATTAATTCCCGAAATTTTTAATCCTTTTTTTTCTAAAATTTTTCTAAATTTATTATTTAATTCGTAGCGGTGCCGATGCCGCTCCAAGATAACTCTTTGTCCATAAGCCAACCAACTTAGTGTATCTTCTTTTAATCTACATTTATATTCTCCCAGTCTCATTGTTCCACCGTATTTTTTCTCTTTCAAAAGAGCCTTTTGTTCTGACATTACGTCGATAACAGGAATAACACCTCCAAATTTGCTTCGCGAATTTGGAGACCTCACAAATTCAGTTGAATTTGCTTCTTTTAAACCACAAACATTTCTGGCAAATTCCACTACCGCTAATTGCATCCCCAAACAAAGCCCCAAATAAGGGATTTTTTGTTTTCGACAAAATTCAATTGCTTTTATTTTTCCTTCTATTCCTCTTTTACCAAAACCGCCAGGAACAATTATGCCATCGAAATTTTTCAATTCTTTTAGGCCTTGGGGATCCTTTTCATATTTTTCGGCTGATAACCAATAAATTTCAGGTTTTCTTTTATGGAAGAAACTCGCATGTTTTATGGCTTCAAGAACCGAAATATAAGAATCCATTAGAGTGAATTCGCCAGTTTCAAAATATTTTCCAACTATACCGATTTTGACTGATTTCCGAGCTGTTCTTATAATCTTGACCAGTGCCTTCCAATCTTTTAGATTGCTTTCTCTAAGTTTTAAGCCAAATTTTTTAAAAATTTTATTACCTAAATCTTCTTTCTCAAAATTAATTGGAATATCATAGATTGATTTAACATCGGGAGCAGAGATTATATTTTCTTTGAGAACATTACAAAAAATTGAAATTTTTCTTTTTCTAGGTGTATCCAAAGGAACCCGAGACCTACCCAGGATAATATCTGGTTGAATTCCGGCTTCGTTAAGAAGTCGAACCGCATTTTGGGTGGGCTTTGTTTTCATTTCACCTATCATTTCTGGAATTGGCAAATAGGTTACTAAAATAAAAATTAAATCTTTAGGACGTTGAAGTTTCATCATTCTGGCTGCCTCCAAAAACAACATGTTTTGATATTCCCCTACTGTTCCACCAATTTCAATTAAAGCAAAATCTGCCCTGGCCTTTCTGGCTGCATTTTTAATCCGAGAAATAACTTCATTGGGGATGTCGGGTACCACCTCGACACAACGACCACCATATTCTAAATTTCTTTCCCGATTAATAACCGCCTGATAAACTCTTCCGGTGGTAATATAATTTTCAGTGGTTAAGTCTTCGTCTAAAAATCTCTCATAATTTCCCATATCCTGATCGCATTCTACACCATCTTTGGTAACAAAAACTTCCCCGTGTTCAATGGGGTTCATTGTTCCGGCATCGACATTAACGTATGGGTCAATTTTAATTGCGGTGACTCTAAATCCCTTGCTTTTCAAAATCCTTCCAATAGCTGCCGTCGCCACACCTTTACCGATACCAGACATTACGCCACCGGCCACAAAGATATAGCGTGCCATGGTTTATTGCTTCTCTTCTGTTATTATCGCGCTTATTTCGGCCTCTAAGTTATGTTCGAAGTGAATTTTGATTGGGAATTCTCCTAGTTCTTTAATAGGTTCTTTTAAATCAATTTGAGTTTTTTTAATTTCAAAACCCAATTTCTTTAATTTCTCAGAAATTTTTTGGTAAGTTATAGATTCAAAAAGTTCGCCTTTTTCTCCTATTTTTACAGGAAAAGACAGTTCCAATCCATCGATTTTAGAAACAAAATCTTGAATCTTTTTTAATTCCTCCTCAGATCTTTTGGTTTCAATCTCTTTTTGAACCTCCAACCACTTTAAAACTTCTTTGGTAACGGCCTTAGCTAAACCGTGGGGAATCAAAAAATTCCTGGCATAACCTGCCTTTGTCTCTTTAACTTCATATTTCTTCCCTAAATTTTCAACGTCTTTTAGTAATATCACCCTCATAACCTTTTGAAATCATTATGATATTTTTTACTACAAATTTTTGATTACTTCAATAGCTTTTTCTAGTTGTGGATCTTTATCTTCTTCGTAATCTTTTTCGGTCATTTCCACTCCAATATCGGGTTCCAAACCTTTATCAGTAATAAGTTGGCCCTTGGGTGTTAACCAATTAGCAATGGTAACTTTTAGACTGGAACCTCCCCTTAGTTCTTTTAATTCTTGAACTGAACCCTTACCAAAAGATTTTTCACCGATTAATAAGGCATTTCGATTATCTCGCAGGGCGCCAGCTAAAATTTCCGAAGCCGAGGCCGACCCTTGATTGATTAAAACAACGATTGGGTAATCCAAAAATTTTTCATTTCCCTCGGCCTTGTATTCGTTCTTTTCTTTGCCAGGGCCAAGATCTTCAATAACCACAACGTCTCCATTTTTTAAAAACCAACTGGCAACTTCTTGAGCAACTTCTAAATAACCACCAGGATTATTTCTTAAGTCCAAAATTATTTTTTTTGCCGGAGAATTTAGAATTTCAATAGCAGTACTTCTGAAATCGTCCGCTGTCCGATCAAAAAATTGATAAAGTTTCAAATAAGCAATATCTCCATCTTTTAATTCCCATTTTAACGAAGGCGCTTTAATTACTGTTCGGATAATTTTAAATTCTTTAAGTTTCTCCCAACCCTCCCTCGAGATAGTTAAAGTAACTTCAGTTCCCTTTGGTCCCCGAATTAATTGAACCGCCTCTTCGAGTGTTAAATCAATTGTTTCCTTATCGCTAATTTTTAAAATTTTATCACCTGCTCGAAGACCGGCTTTTTCCGCTGGCGTTCCTTCCAAGGGAGAAATAACTAAAAGGTCATCTTTTTTCTTATCAATTTCGATCCCTATTCCCTCAAAAGTTCCTTTTGCTTCTTCAAAAAAATCTTTTGTGTCTTTGGGATTAAAAAATATCGTGTAGGGATCGCCCAGAGATTTAACCATTCCTGAAATTGCTCCCTCAATCATCTTTTGGGTATCAAATCTTTGGGGTTCAAAAAAATTCTCTTTTAAAACATTCCAGGTTTCCCAGAAGAGAGAAAAATCAACATCTTCGGGTTTGCAAACTGAGCAAATTACTCGGGATTTTCCAGTAAAAAAACCAAAGCTAAAAACTACTAAAATGAAAAGGATTCCTGAAAAAACAAAAAATATTTTTTTTCTTCTGGAAATAGCCATCAAATAATTTATAACAGGTTTTACCTGATATATCAATTCTTTGTTATAGCAAAAAATGAAAAAAAGTAAATAAAAACACCAAAATGAGGTAATTAAATAAAGAGCGGTTCTCTGCCTTTATTTTAACTAATTTTTACTCGTAAACCAATTAGACGAATTAATTTTGGATTTTCGATTAAAAATCTCAAAAGTAAATTTTTTGCTTCTTTTTTTAAAATCTCCAAACCATTAGTTGGCTCTAATAAAGTTTTCGATTTTGTATGAGTTTCGAAACCGTGAAATCGGCAGATAACGGTTAGTGTCTTAAAATAAAATTTATTTTCCGAAATTTGCCGATAAATATCTTTAATGATTTCATCAAAACCTTTAAAAATAATTTCTGAATTCCTCGTATCTCTTTCGAAAGTAATTTGCCTGCCAATGGATTTGATAATTTCTTCCGAAGTTACCGGTGTTTCATCAATGCCCCTGGCTTTTTCATAAAATTCCTCTCCTACCTTGCCAAACATTTCTTGAAGTTTTGATTTTGATATTTTTTTTAAATCCTTAATTTTGTTTATATCGATGGCTCGTAATTTCGCCGCCGTTTTTGGTCCAATCCCAGGTAAGTCTTCAACGTCTAAAGGATCTAAAAATTCTTTGACTTGATTCGGCTTAATTATTAATAATCCATTTGGTTTTCCTTTTTCTGAAGCCATTTTGGCAATGAGTTTATTTTGCCCAATGCCCGCTGTCGAAGTCAACTTTTCTTTTGCGAAAATTTCATCTTTCAATTTTTTCGCTAACTCCTTAGTTTTTTTGTACTTTTTTAAAAAACTTAGATCTAAATAGGCCTCGTCAAGGGAAACAATTTCCCAAGTTTGAGAGTATTTCTTGATAATCTTCATGATTCTTTCGGAAACTTGCTGATAAAGTTCCATATTTACGGGCAAAAATATTGCTTCAGGACAAAGTTCATAGGCAATGGAAATGGGCATGGCTGAATGAATGCCATATTTTCTGGCTTCATAATTTGCAGTTGAAACTACTCCCCTACCTTGACCACTTTTCGGGTCAGCCCCTACTACCAAGGGTTTTCCTTTAAACCGAGGATTTTCCCGCTCCTCAATTTGGGCAAAGAAATAGTCCATGTCAATATGGAGAATTATTCGCTGCATAATTAAATTTTACAATAAAATTTTTAATTTTGCATTTTGAATTTTAAACTTAGAAAAAGCCGCCATCAGCGGCTTTTTCGCTTGTGCCCCAACCGCGTCTCAGACCAAGTCTTCAGAGGGAAATTTGAGCCTTTTTGGGGTTTTGGAATGAGGCATCCTAGTCGGGGGTGTATTCTGGATATTAACACAAATTAGATAAATTGGAAACCTATAAAAGGTTTTTAACGTGTCTCATTCCGTATCTCATATTTGCCGTTTTGTTCGTAAAATGAGACAAATGAGACACAAAAAGGCACTATTGGAACTGTCTCATTTGAGACAGCAGAGTGTCTTTATTTCTTTATTATCTTTATAGCTTTTCCCTCTATCAGAGCTTCAGTGATTTTTTTGTAGGCCGAAGATAAGATTCTTTGAAAAGTGCTCTGGGAGGTATTCATTTTTTTAGCTGCCTCTTCCTGCTCTAAATCCTTTATATTTCTCAATCTTAAAGCTTCTGCTTCTTCGATAGTTAATTCAATAATCTCTAAATACCTCATTGGTACTCCTTGAGGTTTGAAATAGGTTATATTCGGGTTGAATCTGATTCTTCGGCAAAGTCGTGGTCTAACCATAAATTGAAATAATTAAAATTTAATAATATACTTTTAATTGAAGAAGGTCTTCCCGGCCCTCTCAAAAGAAAGAGCCGGGCTCTCGGCCTTCTTTTATTTTTGCTGGTTCTTAAGGGCGGTCTTTTCTTCACGAATTGCGGATAATTCTTCTTCAAGCATCTTTTCTTCGTCTTCCAAAGCGGCAAGTTCGTTTTTTGGAGAAATAAATCTCCTGAATCCAAAACCTCCGCCCCAACAACCCCAACCCCTTCTCATACCGCCACCGCAAGGGCCTAATCCTCGGCCGGTTCTTGGGCCTTGCCCCATTGGACCAGTTCCGTCAAATTTTGGCATAGTTTTTATAATAATTAACTTTGTTAATAGGGAACGACCTTTATTGTTCTCCCTATTATGAATATACACCCATAACCATATCCTTGTCAATACCATAACTATCCCAAACAAAAAAACGCCTCCTCTGCTATAAAAAACTTTCAGCTAAGGCGCTTTTTGAGTTATTTTAAGTATTTTTCAATATTTCCTAAGTGCTCCTCATAGGTCTTGGCGAGATGAATTTGTCCTTGGCTATCGTGTAAGTAATAAAGGTATTCAGTTTCTTCTGGATGAATCATGGCACTTATGGCTGCTAATCCTGGATTGCAGATCGGAGTCGGCGGCCGTCCTTCGTGGAGATAAGTGTTATAAGGCGAATCGAGTTTGTAATCCTCCGGCTTTATAACCGGCCACCAGTTTCCCGGCTCTCCCAAAGCATATTGAATAGTTGCATCGATTTGGAACGGCATGTCCTTTAACCACCTGTTCCAGATTACTCCGGCAATAAGGGGCATTTCTTTTTCATTTGCCGCTTCTCTCTGCACCAAAGAAGCCAAAACCATAAGCGTATCATTTCTAATATCTTTTTCAGCAGCCTGCCTAAATAAATCCGTTGCTTTCTCATCAAACTGGCTTTTCATCCTTTTCGCAACGTCCGTGCCCGTATAATCTAAATTAAGAAGATAAGTGTCCGGAAACAAATAACCCTCATGAGCCTCGACAAGAAATTCTCCTTTTGCCAAATTACTCCAGTTCAATTCCTTTTGCAGTTTTTCTGCGATTTCCGTCGCTCTTAATCCTTCGGGTATCACCACCCATTTCTGATAAGGGTTATTGACTAAGGTATCCGCTAGCAGCCAAGCGTCCATCCCTTTTGAAACCATATATCCGCCTGGTTCAATTTTTCCTTGCCAGCCTTTTCTTTTTAGCACAAAGTTGAACGCCCACTCGTTTCTTATATATCCTTGCTCTTTTAATTTGGGAATCAGTTCTGCCTCGGTTGTGGTTAGATTAACCACGATTCGTTCTTCTTCCATTGTCTTTTGGGGAGCTCCGAATTGGCTCTGATGGGCAAAAAAAGCAATAGCAATTGCAACTAAGATTATCGTTCCGCTTATGATTGTGATTTTTTTATTTCTGGTCATATATTTCATTATACAAAAAACCGCCTGATTGGCGATTTTCTGTTCCCCAGCGACGCGGGGCGATTATTTCTTTTTTATTCTGCAATAAGGCATCCCTTATAATCTTTTTCTGCTCCATTTTCAAGAACTAAAGCTGTATCTCCTTTATCCCAAAAAACAAAGGATTCGTCAGCGTTTGCATAACGACCACCATCAGCAGAAAGAGTTTTGGCCAAATCAAAACTTCTTCCATCGCTCAAAACAAGTTTCACGCTTCCAGAAGGAACAGGCGGCTGCCCGGGTTCCACTGCATGCTCTTCTCCTTTGTAAAAAGCAGCTTGTATTGTTTTGTCTCCATCACAAAGATAAGTAGCTTGAGCTATGGGAGAATTAGTTGAAACGCACTTTTCTCCATTAAAACACTTATCAGTTCCACAATTGCAGGTTTTGATTTCTTTGCTATTGTCTGGTGAGCAATCACAAGCACCGATTAAGCAAGTATTCGGGAAATCGCTGGCTGTTTGACAACAAGAAGCTGTTGTTACTGTTCCTCCAGAATTAAGACAGGACTTTTCTTTTTTAGTTTTCCCTCCTGCTTTCTCAAGCACTTTGCTGGAGTTTTCAATAGCATTTTGAAGTCCTTTTTGGGCAGTTTCTGGAGCTTTCTCAAGATTTCTTTGTAAAACCTCAATATGCTTGTTTATGGTATCTTCTGCTTTTTGAGAAATACTGGTAGCGTCTTCACCTTTATTCTTTAATTCTTCAATCTTCTGAAGGGCATGGTCTAATTGTTTTTGATACTTATCCAATGTTTTCTGGGCGATGTCGGTTTTTCCTTTTTCAACCATCTTTTGATATTCGGCTAATCTAACGTCAGCTAAGTGCAAGAATTGTTTGGCTTTATTTTCAGCACCAAAGGTAAAGAAATTTTGAATTGCTTCTTTCCAGGCTTTTAGGAAATAAAAAGGGCTGTCGGGTAGAATCCCTGGAGAAGGTAAATTATTGTCTTGAGCTAAAGCGCTAATAGCTCCAAATAAAAGAGTTAATAATATTAAAGAATAAATTATCTTTCTCATATTTTTTTAATTACCTTAGTAAATGACCTTTACCCTATTCTACCAAAAAACCGCCTGATTGGCGATGTTAGAACCTGTCTAATATAAAAGGAGAGCTAGAGAAAATCTTTCAGATTTCAGAATGTGTGAATTTTATAAGATGATTCACGCATCTGGAAAGATTTTTCATCACTCTCCATTTAGTATGATAGTAGAAAAAAGGGGTGTTAAAGAGAAGAGAGGTTAGGTTCTTGTTCTGTCCTTTGGCCTTATAATCTTTATAAAGGAAGTCCAATTACCCTTTTTAGGAGAAACTCCACCTTGTCTTCTCTTTTTTACTATTTACGAGATTGCTTTCATCTGCTCTCTGAAGATTTCTTCCAATAAGCTCACTGCGAGCTCAAGGATTTCTTCGGCAGTTGCTTTAATAGCAACCATCTCTGGTTCCTTTACAAGGTTACCAGCGCCCCGTTTAACATTGGCAATATCTCGCAGGGCAAAATTTTTCCGAAGATCAATCTTCTTAGCAGCTAAGAGTATCTCGCCTTTTCTTTTTTCGTCCAAGACATTCACCTCCTTTTTTCTTTTGCACCTATCATTTGGTTTTCAAGGTACGATTGGAAAGAATTCTTTTCATTCTCTCCACTTCCATTATAGAAAATTAAATTGATTTTGTCAATAGCTTGAGGGCGAATCAAAAAACCGCCTGATTGGCGATTTGTTAGCTCCGGGGATGGGACGTAATTCGAACTTGGTTTTGGGAGAATTTTGGGGTAAAGGTGCTATATGTTAGAACTTATTTAAAATAAATGTGGTTTAAAAAATCTCTGAACCACAATAATGCTGAAATTTAAGTTTAATCATTAGAAAGCTGGGCTGTATTTGATATTAAATTATTTTATTAGCCTTACCAGATTTTCGTTTGTTATTACTTTTTTGAAATTTCTTAAATATAATCAAGGAACTTATGATTACTAAGGCGATGACTCCTAATGAAATGAAAGATATAAGAAAGGCGCTAGTTTTTATAACATTAATCATAAATGGTCCGACTGACATCAGGTAGTATCTTGAGTAACCTTGCTCTTGAATTTTAGAAGAAACGCTAGAGCAAATGCAGCAACAATTCCCGGGGCTACAGCCTGGATAATAGCCTAGCATAGGATCTGCTAATTCACAATATCCATCTTTTCCTTGGCGTTTACAATAGTTGATACAACCGCCTGAGCCGACCATGCATCTTCCACCGCTACTTTTGCATGTGCTTGGAGTAGGCAGTGTGCATTTTCCATCAGAACAAACGTAATTTGAACCATAATTTTTACAATTGTAAGTGTTAGTAGACCAACTTGTGCCAGAACATGAGTATTCTTTTAAATATGTAATATCCGTACATTCATCTGTTTTACTATAATAATTCTGCTGATAATAACCAGATACAGTTCCTTTAATTGTTGGTACAATTCCACCATCGGTATCTAAACAAGAATCTGGTATACATAATGGGTCATCAACGCATCTAGATTGTACGTCACAACCTGATGGCGTACATATTCTTGTCTGTTGTCTTTGAGTAGCAGTGCAACCATCTGCACCGCAAGCATCGTTCGTCCAACTACTACAATTACACGGAGGGTTTACATACACGCTGTCAACCCAATCATAAAAAATACCACACTCCCCATAACCAACCTTGAAATAGCCATCACCATTCCAACTACTACCCCAACTGTTTTTTGCTATCCAATAACTACCTTCATCATTATAACCTACGATTACTATTGCGTGATTAATTTGATGATAACCACCACATTTATAAATCCCATTAACAAATTGACCTCCCATATAAATAGCAGCGTTTAAGGGGCCATTTTCTACCAAGTCACTTTTGGAACAATGAGACTCGTATGTATAAATTTTTTGCACTCTACTCTGCCAGTCAGAACACTTATTTGAGCATGACTGACTTGTGGCTGTGTATGGAAAGCAAGCCTCATCCACAACTCCAGTATTTTTAAAATAATCAAGGTAATATTCAATTCCATGACAAGAAAAAGCATCCTGTTCAGAGAGGTCTGGATTAATAGTAGGAGTATTATCCTCTATTTTTATTTGTGCTTCAACAGTTCCAACTGCAGCAAATGCAGCACAGCTTCCAAGAGGACCTTGATTTTTAACTGGTGTCATCCAATTATAACCATTATAATTTCGCCAATCAAAGGAAGAAGGGCAAGTTGGACAAGCAGAAGCACCGCCACATGGAAAAGTTTCAGTTATTCCAGCGGTACCTTTTTCTTCAGTAGCTATTTGAGGAAAAACTATGTCTACACTAAGTTTTATAAAATCGGTAACAGATGTTTCCTTTTGATAGGGCGTTTTTGGAACGCAAACAGCATATTCAGGTGAATATGGATTTTTTCCGTCGCTTACTGTTTCTATATCATAACCATTCTTTACACAATAAGAATAATCTTTTCCACATTTACCCGCGAAAAAATCCCATTCATCACATTTTTCATCTGGAAGGATACAAATTCCTTTTTCTCCTTGAGCCGTTTTGACGAGATCATATTTATATCCTAGCTCGTTACAATAAACTGCGGCAGGATTCGGCATTGCGTCGACTATTGAGCGATTTAAAATTAAGAGAGAAACGATTAGAATTAAAAGGATAATTAATTTTTTCATATATTGAATTTTATTTTTTCTTAAAAATCAAGGGTTTTTCCTTGAACCTATTTCTATTTTTATCATACATATAATCGCCACAAAAAACAACGTCCGAAATACAAACTCTCGGGTGAAGCGGAAATAAAAAAAGGGGTATGCATCTCGGTCACCTGACTTAATATATGATGGCTGGGGGAATGGGACGTAATTCGAACTTGGTTTTGGGAGAAGTTTCCTATTTATTTTCCGGAACTACGCATTCGTTACCATTAAAACATCTCGCAGTCCCGCAGTCGCAAACTCTCACTCGATGACTATTATCTGGCGAGCAACCACAGGCACCAATAAGGCATAAATTTGGGAAATCACCGCTTGATTTACAACATAAAGATGTTGATACTGTTCCTCTAGAATTAAGACATCCTTGCTCCTGTGTTGATTTCTTTTCTATTTTTTGTATTTCAACTGGTTGATAAGATTGCTCTGGTCTTTTCGCATACCATAAAGCTCCTCCACCAACTATAATGGCTAAAATGATTACAATTACGACAAACTTCCAATTAGTCTTACCTTGAGTTATAAATGGCATAGTTTTTGAGTTAATTATTATTCTTCTATTCTACCAAAAAACCGCCTGATTGGCGATTTTTGTTTGCTCCCCAGTCCAAAGCTTATTATAATTCTAGAGAATAGGGATTATATGGCAGAATTGAAGGAGAAATTAGCGGAGATTAAATGGTTTTATGGAAATTTGAGACTTGGACGATATTAGAATCTGTTTAATACAAAATTGCTTTTAATATCTCTTCTTTAAAAGCCAAGCTATTGAACAGAAAATCTGGGCTTTCGGCTCTTAATTCTTCTTCTGAATGTTTTCCCGTTGGAACAGCAATAGTCTTAACTCCTGCTTCTTTCCCAGCTCTTACGTCTCTCGGTGTGTCTCCAACAATAAAAACGTTATTATCAAGCTTAAAATTGAAATTATCTTCAGCTCTCTTTACAGCTATTTTTATTAAATTAGTTCTATTTTCGTCGTCACTGCCAAATCCTCCAAGTTTAAAATAATCGTTTAAATTAACATTTTTTAATTTTGCCCTGGCAATGGGCTCTAAATTACCAGTAACCAGCCCTAGCAAAACATTGTTTTTGTTCAGCTCTTTTAATAACTCTTTGGCTCCATCTAATAAGTGAAGTCTATCTTCAGAGATATTTTTTTCAAAAAGAGTTACCATTTCTTTCGTCGCTTCGTCAATTTTTAACCTTATGTTTTGTTCGTCTAATCCTTTTTTCTTTAAAACCTCCACAATTATCTGTTTATCAGTCTTTCCAGGATGATCAATAATATCTATATTTGTATCTACCCCATAAACTTTTTTAAACGCATAAGAAAAAGAAAGCTTGTGCTGTTTATTATTGCCTTTGATTAAGGTTCCGTCTATATCAAATAAAGCTAATTTATTCATAGACTTATTCTACCAAAAAACCGCCTGATTGGCGATTTTGTCGGCTCCCCCTGATAGACAATGTTAGAACCTGTCTACTCACTTATAGTATGGGTAAGCAGTTCTAATGGAAATCTTTTGCCAGAAAAGTAATCTTTTACCATTTTCTTGATATCTAAATCACGCAAAGTATTTGAATCCATTTTTTCTATTTCTTCTGGTGTGAACCATCTCTTTTCTGAAACATCTTCAGAGAGTTTTCCTATTTCTTTATCAGAAATATCACCAATAAAAATAATCTTTATTGGATGATGAATGGGCTTAAGGTCTTTGCGAGCCAGAGAATAAATTCCAAGGATATGAGTTGGTGTAAAGTCTAAACCAGCTTCTTCTTTTACTTCTCTTTTCACTCCTTCAATAGGGTCTTCCCCTACTTCAATCCATCCTGCGGGGTGATTCCATTTTCCTATATCCGCTTCTTTTTTCGCTTCCTTTACCAATAGAATTTTCCCGTTTCTTTCTATTATCGCCCCTATTACACCAAATGTTTGTGTAAAAATTCTTTTCATAACTCAATTTTACTACTCAACCAACTTACTATTTTCTTAGTTTTATAATAATACTTTTTTACTAATTTACGAGTTTCATCAAAATAAAGCTTTTTATAAATATCAATGCAATATATCTGAATTTTCTTTATCATCTCCTTGAAGGAAAGTTCTTTTTGAGTAATGGCAACACGGAGTATTCCATAAGGCTTTATTGTTTCTATTTTGTCTGCATCAAATAAAATTTTAGCCTCTAAAGAAGCATTTGGTTTTCTAAGATGGGCTGAATGATTTAAAATCGCTTCAATAACTTGCTTTGTTTTAGTGTAATTGATTGATTTTAAAAATTTCTTCGCCCCTACCGCACTTAACTCTGCGTGCTTCCCGATTCCTTTTGAGTAATTACAGTCGTGCAAATACGAGGCTATTTCTATTATTTCCTTATCTCCGCCAAGAATTTTCTGAAGTGTTAAGGCGTTATTTCTAACAGAAAGGATGTGACTCCACCCGTGAGTTATCTCATTTTTATCATAGAGAGTGCTTGCGTATTTTTTTGTTTTATTTATAAAATTCATTTTTGAGAATTGCTACAACGAATTTACAAAGCTGGATACCTGAAACGCATTCAATTTCTTATTCATTGAGTAATTTTTGAATGATACTTAAACCAGCTTTTTAAAACTTCGTATTCTTTCTTAACTGACTTTCTTTCGTCTTCAAAAAATATCTTTTCATTATAATCTCTTTCTAATTTCAAAAGACTACTTGCCAATTGTTCTTTTAACGGTTTTGAGCTAATAGAGGTGAACCAAATATAAAAAGGAGGTTTAAAATGGCTTATTGCGTCTGCTGTTGCTAAGATTTTTTGTTCTAATGTTTTGGGTTTATGTTTCTTACAACGATGGGTTAAGATTGTCTTTTTAACTTCCTCGGCAATTTCCTTACTAAAACCTTCCCTTAAAAGCATACTATATGCTCTTTTTGAGCCTATTTCATCGTGGGGTTCCAAATCATCTAATCTTGCTATATCGTGCAATATGGCACTTAGCCATACAATCTCCATATTTGCTTTATATCTCTTGGCTAACTCTTTTGAGTAATCTATAACTGGTTTTAAATGTAAAAACCAAAAAAGACTAAACATTTCTTTCGCACCCTTATTTGTCATAGAGTGATTCTTCTTTACAGGATTAGGATGTAAATCTTTTATCTTTTTCTCTAATTTTTTTATATGAGCTATATCCATTTTACAAAAACACCTTTTTGGTGATTTATTGTTCTTCAAATTTTACCTCTTTTGGAAATAATAATTGAAATGGGTAACCCACATAGTTTCTTTTTATCTTTCCGCATCCTATACCCTTAAGAAAATTTATCATTTCTGTAGTAACTTCTTTCGGGTCAACTTTCTCGTCTTTGCCAATGTATTCAATTTCAACGAAATCGCCCAGATTTTTTACTGAATCTACCGCAATTTCATAATCCTTGTATACCCAAATTCTTCTTACTTTATCAACTTTAACAAGAGGCTTAAAATTAAGAACATCTAATATCTTTTTTAATTGAGTCAAATCCTCTATTTTAGTTTCGTATTCGTCGCAATAATAATCTCTTCCATCTTTTTCACGATGCCAATTCTTATAATTTATAGAGTATTTACTATCTGCGTTTCTTAATCTTAACCATTCATTTACTGGACGAACTCCAATAAAATTACGATGGGCTGGAGAAAAATATTCATCTATCTGATGGGTCTCTTTTTGAAAATTAGCATTCTTTGTTAAAAAATCTATTAGGGGTTTACTATCTTCAATATTAACTTGGATTTCAATTTCAACATCATTCATATTTTAATTCTATCAAAAAATCGCCTTTTTGGCGATTCTTAAAATCTCTCCGAAAACAGTTCTCAGAAAGTTTTTATTTACTTCATCCTTTCACCTAATGTTTTATCGGGAATATATACCAATACATCCACGCCTTTAATTTCAATCATCTCATAATCCTTTTTCAGCATTAACGTAAAATTACCGCTACTCCGCAAGTATTTATCCTTAAACTGCTGGTAATCCCTGATTTTGAAATCCGGTGCACCTCTTTGGAGTCTCGTCGCATCTGGTTTCCTGATTTTTATTAACGACAAAATCCCTGCTGGCGTTTTCATCGGTTCCTTTAATAGAAACGTTCTGCCAGTTCTGACAGTCTCTTTATCCACTTCCTCGCCCATACTCTCAGCGACAAGCTCTAAATCTCTATATTCGTTTTCATCTTTGGAAAAGATTGCGACGTAATCAATAACCGCCTCTTTTTCGTCGGTATTGTTCTTAATAGCAGACAAGCCTTGCTCAACTAAATAGTACACAATTTTTTCTAATTCTCTTTTATTCATATGTTTATTCTACCAAAAAACCGCTTGATTGGCGACTTTCTGAATCGTCTTTCAGAAATTAAAAACCTTTCAATATCCACTTAAGGTTTTCTTTATTCTTTTAATTTCCGAACTTATCTTTTTATTTTTCAATAGTTTTTCTATTTTTTCATTATCATAAGATATTAAGTCCTGAGTCCCTTTTAATAATATATCATTTAAAAGTTGGAGTTGTTTCTTCGCCTTATAATGGTTTACATAATTATTGGGAATAATCAGATGATTATTCCTTTTTTTAATGCCGACGTAAACTGCGTTTTGTTTATTAGTCTCCATCTTCTTAAAAATAGATTGAAGTCTTCTTGTGTGCAGAGGGTCAAAATAGTTACTAAAGAAGAACATTTGCTTGCCTTT
>Ga0315280_10004461_pt1 | contig 20636 bp, 18 predicted proteins | sample YL17G06_40_MG_FD_203697 | JGI IMG/M metagenome (GOLD analysis project Ga0315280, IMG submission 203697) | Sediment microbial communities from Yellowstone Lake, YNP, Wyoming, USA - YL17G06_40 | ecosystem: Environmental > Aquatic > Freshwater > Lake > Sediment | place: USA: Wyoming | collected... | reverse complement strand
GCGTTCAGAAACCTGCTCGCAGGAGGCCATCACCTCATCTCTCATCATCATTAAGGGTCAGACCATGGAAAGTCTGCTGACTTACGGATTTCTCCAAAGAGCGCTCGTCGCCGGAATTTTTATCGCCGTAGCCTGTGCAGTTTTGGGGGTGTTTTTGATCCTTAGGAAAGATGCCATGATTGGCCACGGCCTCTCACACATCACTTTTGCTGGTGTGGCCTTGGGCCTTTTGCTGAAAACAATGCCTCTCGCTGTGGCTTTGGTGATTGCGGTTCTTGCAGCCTTGGGAATTGCCAAGCTCAAAGAGAAAGCAGGCCTGTATGGGGATACCGCGATTGGGATTGTCAGCAGTGTGGGAATGGCCTTAGGAGTCTTGCTTGCGACCCTCGCCCGCAGTTTCAATGTCAACCTTCTGAGTTACCTGTTTGGTGAGATCTTAGCTATTGCGCCGGCTGAAGTCTGGCTTTCAATAGTCTTGACTGTGATCGTCGTGCTGATCGTTCTTCTGAATTACCGTCAATTCATGTACCTGACGTTTGACATCGAGTCAGCCAAAGCTGCGGGAATTAACGTCGGTCGGCTGGACTTGATGTTGAGCGTCCTGGTAGCGGTGACCATTGTTTTGGGGATGAAAGTGGTTGGGCTTTTATTGGTGGCAGCCTTGCTTGTGATCCCCTCTGCGGCGGGGCTGCAAGCAGCCTCCAATTTCAAAAAAGCCATCCTCATCTCCGCTCTTGTGGCTTCTGTCTCGGTCATTATCGGGCTTTTGCTGGCCATCTATTTTGATTTCCCGGCTTCGGGCACGATTGTCCTTCTTTCGTTTTTCTTCTTTGGAATTTTTTCTGTTCTTAAAAAAAGAAAAGGGCTTTCCTGAAAAAGCTCAACCGCCGAGTTTTTCAAGTGTATGTTTGAATACAGAAAAGGCTTCTTGTCCGTAGAGACAGAAGAGAATCTCGCCGGGGTAATTATTTTTTTGGAGAAAATCCATCGCCACCTGGAGCATGATTTCGCTGCATCTTTGGATGGGGAAGCCAAAGATGCCGGAACTTATCGCTGGAAATGCGATATTTTTGATTTTTTTCTTGCTGGCAATCCGGAGAGAATTGAGAGTGGCCCTGGCTAACTTCGCTTCTTCTTGACCTTCCCCGTAAATGGGGCCGACTGCATGAATCACATATTTGGCCTTGAGATTTCCGGCTCCAGTGATCACAGCCTCTCCGACTTCAATCGGTCCGATCTTATTGCATTCCTCTTGGATAGAAGGGCCTCCGAAGTGCCTGATGGCTCCGGCGACGCCGCCTCCTAAAATTAAATTTTTATTGGCGGCATTCACCACTGCCTCAACATCCAGGAGAGCGATATTCCCTTCGCTAAGCTTAATCTTCCTGCCCTGAATCGTCCACTCTTCCATAGCTTCCTTCCCCTTTTTCTTATTAAATGACTTTAGCGCCGTAAATTTTCTCCATCCGGGCCAATGAAAATTTGTGAGCCTTGGGATCAAAATCAGCGACGCCTCTCTTGAAGACAGTGACCGCGTAGTCGCGATTTTTCAAGTCTCCGACAGTGTCCATAACACAGATCGAAGTGCATACTCCTACAACATAAACTTCTTTGACGGCTTTGTTTTTTAGGACCTGGTCCAATTGGGTGTTGTAAAAGGCACTGTAGCGCTTCTTGAAAATCATGATATCCTTTTTCGTGACAGGCAATTCGTGGATAATCTCAGCGCCTTTTGTTCCTGCGACACAATGTTTGGGAAACATCTTGAATTCTAAATCATTCCTTTGGTGAGAATCACGGACAAAAATGACCAAGTCTCCCTTTTTATGGAATTCCTGTATTTTTGTTTGAACAAAAGGAATAATCTTCCGGGCCGAATCGCCACAATCCAGGGCTCCGCTCTCTAAAAGAAAATCATTCAACATATCTATCACCAACAGCGCTCTCATCATCCCTCTCCTCGTTTTCTTTCAGGATCTTCTGAATTCTTTTTCTACGATTTTTTTGATTTCCTCAGCGAGCCTCTCCGACCTCTTCTTCAGCGCTTTGGCCTTCTTTTTTATCCTTGATTTGAACTCTTCGTCCTGGATGTTGGGAAGGTTGATGCGGACATTGTAAGAGGCCCCTTCTGCGGCCGCCTGGGCCGTGAGTCCCGCCACACCCGCGTCGCTCAGCGAGTTCTTGTTGCCTTTGAGAGCAACTTTCTTGGCAAGTTTGAGAAGCTCTACACTTTTCAGGAGCACATCCAGAGGAACTAAGGTGGCTCCCCTCGTCGCCTGCTCTATGGCTCGCTCTCTTTCTTTGATCTGTTCGTCTGTGGTTTTGGGCAGCTTGTAGGCATCCATGACTTTGTTGAAGGCGTTCGTATCGAGGTCCACGGCTCTCAAAAGTTCATCTTTGAGGTGCTGCGCTTCAACCGCAATTTTCTTCATCTCTTTTTCGACGCGCTCATAGCCTTTCTTGCCCACCGTCAAATTAGAGACCATGGAAGAGAGGGAGGCGGACAAAGCGCCGCAGAGTGCCGCCGTGCTTCCCCCTCCAGGAGTGGCTGAGTCCATGGAGAGTTCATTGGAAAATTGCCGAAGATTCAGGTTGAGCAGAGATTTTTCTGTTTCTTTGAACTGGTATTCGATGATTTTTTTCTCGGGATCAAAGGGGGCCACATCATTCAAGCCGAGGGAGAGAATGGCGATTCGAATCAGCTCCTCTTCGGGAACTCCCGGGCTTTTTCCCTGCTTTTCGAGATAATAGCGACCGGCCATGAGCAGGGCTTCTTTGGGAATTAAACCGACCAGTTCACTTCCTGTCACCCTTATTCCAAGCTTTTCCGCTTCTTTGACGGCTTCCTCGTAGACAAGGTGTGGCGGCGAGACGTTATAGTTTGTGAAATTGATCGAAATTTGGGCCACACTATAGTCCTCAATGTACCAGCCAACGGCTTTGACGCATTTGAATTTGCCGGGAACCATGACCGTGTTCCCATTTTCATCTTTGATCACTTTCCCGTCTTTATCTTTTTTGGGCCTTCCACTTTCTCTCAAATTCAGGGCGATTTCGTGGGCCAGCTTCCGGTCTCTGGTATTCAGGTTGATGTTGTAGGCAATCAGGAATTCTCTGGCACCGATGACCGTGGCTCCCGACTTAGGGTTAAAAATTGGCTCACCGTAATCAGGTGCCCACTCGGGTAGCTTGAGTTTTTCAGGCAGGCCTTCATATTCTCCTGCCCGGATATTAGCCAGATTTTTTCGCCCGGGCTTTTCGGCGGCTTCTTCATATAAATAAACAGGAATTCCAAGCTCCCGGGCCACCCTCTCTCCGACTTCATGAGCGATCCGGACGCAATCCTCCATGGTCACTTTGGAAACCGGAACAAAAGGGCAAACATCTGTGGCTCCGATCCGGCTGTGAGCTCCTTTGTGCTTGCTCATGTCGATGAGTTCGGCGGCTTTTTTGATAGCCTTAAAGGCCGCTTCCTTCACTCCTTCGGGTGAGCCGATGAACGTGACCACTGTTCGGTTGGTTGTCTCTCCTGGGTCAACATCCAGCAATTTGACTTGAGGTGTAGAGGCAATCTCTTGCGTGATCGCCTGAATTTTTTCTTTGTCTTTTCCCTCACTGAAGTTAGGGACACATTCCACAAGCTTCATTCTCCCCCTCCTTTGGTGATGTTGTACTGAAAGATTCCTTTGCTGTTATAGACTTCGATTTTTTCAAAAGCTCTGAGAAAATCAATAACGTTATTTTTGCTCCCGGCAATCACCACCACAGGTGTCGTGAGATGGTATAGCTGAGCCACTTCAAAGACCTTTTCTGAATCAACGAGCATGATATTTTCATAATATTTTCCCCAGTGTTCTTCGCCCAGGTTGAAAGCTATGATCTTGGAAATCTGTGAGGAAAAATGATCGTATTTCTCAATGCTCAGAGGGAAGTTGCCAATCAAACTAGATTTAGCCTGTTCAATTTCGAAATTTGAAATTTTTTCCTGAACCACACCACTGATTTCTTTAAGAATTTCCTGGATAGAAGTGTAGGAAGCTTCTGGGGTAACTTTGGCGCTCACCAGAAAAATCCCGCAACTTTTATAAAATTCTGCCTCGCTGAAGGCATAATACGCATAGCCCTTGGATTCCCTGAGGTTCATAAAAAGCCGACTGATGGGCGTTCCCCCCAAGACTTGATTCAGGACAAGAAAAGGAAAAAAGTCTGGGCTGGTGATGGGAAGGCTAATATTTCCCAGGTAGATGGTCGAATCTTTAGCTTGAGGGATATCGACAAAACAAATTTTCTCTTTTTCGTTCGGCTCCGCTGCGGGAAGAAAAGGCCTGTCCAGGTCTTTTTTTTGCCAAGTGTTCAGGTAATGACTGACCTTTCGAGTCGCTGTCGTGAGATTTAAATTGCCAGTTAAGATGAGGATGGCATTATTAGGCCTGTAGAATTTATCAAAAAAGTCCAGGATATCTTTCTGCTTAATGTTTTTGATCACGTCCTCATTGAAGATGCTTTTTTGATAGGGATGTTTGCCCAAGAGTATCCTTAAAAGCAGTCTCCGAGCAACAAAATCAGCATCTCGGCCTTTCTCCAGAAGGTCGTAGAATAGATTTCTCTTTTCATTTTCCAGTTCGGTCTCCAGGAAGACAGGCTGAAGGATCATTTTGCTCAAAATCTCGAGAGCCTGGTCGAGATACTCTTCTAAAAAATTGAAGGTGAAAAACGAGTAATCGAGGGAGGTTGAATGGGAAAAGTTGCCCCCTATGGATTCGATTATTTCTTCGATGTCAGAGGAGGATAACATTTGAGTCCCTCGAGGGAGCAGGTGGGCTGCAAGAGTCGCCACACCAGGGACCTTTTCAGGAGAATCGCTTTCACCGGCGAGGATAATGAGCTGGAGGCTTGTGATCGGACAATTTTCTCGATAAGCGACAGCCAGAGTGAGGCCGTTCGATAAGCGGGCTGGTTCGAGCGAGGGGAGACGCAGCTCCGACAAAGGTTCAGGAGAAGGGGGTGTCTTTCGGAATCTTTCTTGAGAAGATAGGGGAGGGGGGCAAAAGACAAGCCCTATCCAGAGGGAGAAAAGGGCAGATCCCAATATTCTAGACAGGCAAGTTATCAACTTCATCTTATTTTGATATTCAAAAGCACAGAATTCTCTTCCGTGAAATAGCGATTGGCAATACCAATGATTGCAGCCGGGGTAACCTGAAGATATTTGTCCAGCTCCGCGGGCAAAGCTTCCAAATTGAGCTGGGCGAGGTGAAACTCACAGAGAAAAATGGCTTTATCCTGGCAAGTCGAAAATTGCTCGAGGTAATCCATTTTGAACATGTTTTTGACTTTTTTCAGCTCTGCCTCAGAAACAAAGGCTGATTTGAGCTTATCGAGCTCGGAGAAAATGGCTTTCTGGCATCTATCCACCATGATCTCATTGTTGTTCATGGCAAACATTTTATAGGCGGCTATATTTTTTCTTCTTTCGATGGTGCCGCTAAAATCAACCACAATTCTTTCCTTCTTGAATAACCTCTTATAGAGACGGGAGCTCTTCCCCCGAAAGAGAAGATAATCTAGAATTGTCAGCGCATAAAAATCATCCGACTGGGGTGGAGCCATCCTGTAGGCAAGATGAAAACCAGGCGATGGCGCGAGAGAGTCAGTGAAGGTTTTCATGATCGGCTTTTTTTCTACAGGTTTGGGGGGCAGAAGGCTGGGGATCTCTTTTCCTCGAGGAATTGTTTCAAAATATCTGGAGACGAGTTCTTTGGTTTTAGCTTTATTAATATTTCCCGTGATGCAGAGGACAGCATTGTTGGGGACATAATAAGTTGAATAGAAGTCCACCACGTCTTCCAGAGTGATATTGGCGACATCTTCCTCGTTTCCGATGAGGGAATGGTTGTAAGCGAAATCAGGGTAAAGAAGAACGTCAAACGCCAGAGAACTCTCTAGGTAAGGTTCGTTGGCTTTCCTTTGCCGAATCTCTTCGATGATTGTCAACTTCGTTCGTTCGACAGTGGGGACGTTGAGGTCGAGTGACTTCATCCTATCCGACTCAAGCCATAAAACCAAAGCCAGCTGGTTGGAGGGTACGGTTTGGTAGAACAGCGTTGAGTCGCTGGTCGTGGTGGCGTTCAGCTGGCCTCCAATGCGGTTGATGAACCTGACATGCTGCATTTGGCTGATATTTTCTGAACCCTGGAACATTAGGTTCTGAAGCAAGTAAGCCAGACCTGTTTTCCCCGGGACTTCATTGATGGCCCCCACATTGTAGGCCACAACGACTGAAACGAGGGGCAAAGAGTTCTCTTCGGAAAGAATGACTTGCAACCCATTTTTGAGTTTGTATTGAGAAACAGGAAAAGATAAGTCTTTTTGGGCTTGCATTTCTCCCAGGGAAATCCCCCAAAAAGAGAAGAATAAAAGATTCCAGACAAGAAAACTTTTTTTAGTCATAGCTTTCGAGTTCAAAGCGCCATGCTCTCAGTGACACTAAAAATAACACAAATGAAAAAGCAAATTCAAATCAAAGAGAAAGATTTCCATTGAAAAGCAGGTCTATTTGTGATAATTTTTTCTGCTACTTTTCCCAAACGCCATCTTTGGAGGTGCCCGATGAGTAAGGATGGAAGGCATTTATTCACTTCGGAATCTGTGACAGAAGGTCACCCCGATAAAATTTGCGACCAGATTTCTGACGCCATTTTAGATGACCTTATCGGGCAGGACCCAAAAAGCCGCGTGGCGTGTGAAACGCTAACGACTACAGGACTTGTTTTTGTTGCCGGAGAGATCACAACTAACGGCTACTGTGACTTACAAAAGTTGGTCCGGAATGTGATCAAAGAAATTGGATATACCAAAGCTCTCTATGGTTTTGACTATGAGACCTGCTGTGTCATTTCTTCAATCCATGAGCAATCGCCCGACATTGCCTTGGGAGTCGATGAGACAAAAGAACGCGAACAGGGAGCTGGAGACCAGGGCTTGATGTTTGGCTATGCCTGCCGGGAAACAGAGGAGTTTATGCCTCTGCCGATCATGCTGGCGCATAAATTGGTGAAACGCCTGAGCGAGGTGCGCCGGGAAAAAATAGTGAACTATCTCCGGCCGGATGGAAAATCTCAGGTGACTATCGAATACGATGGGGACATCCCGCGTAGAATTGAGGCTATTGTCATTGCCGCCCAACACAATGCGACTGTCAAAATGGAAGACCTCAGAGAAGATATTAAGCAAGTTGTTATCAGGAAAGTTGTTCCCCCCGGAATGCTGGATAAAAGCACAAAGATTTATATCAATGGAACGGGCCGCTTTGAACAGGGAGGGCCTTTGGCGGATACTGGGATGACGGGACGCAAGATTATTGTCGACACCTATGGGGGAGTGGGAAGCCACGGAGGAGGGTGTTTCTCAGGGAAAGACCCATCTAAAGTCGACCGGTCGGGTTCCTATACAGCCCGCTACATCGCCAAGAATCTTGTAGCTGCAGGTATCGCAGACAAAATAGAAGTGCAATTGGCCTACGCGATTGGGGTTGCTCAGCCTGTCTCGATCATGGTGGATGCTTTTGGGACCGCCAAAATCTCAGAGGATAAAATCAAGGAATTGATTCGGGCTCATTTCAAGCTGTCGCCCAAAGGAATGATCGAAGCCTTGGATTTGCTGAGACCCATCTATAAGAAATCCGCATGCTACGGTCATTTTGGCCGGGCCGAAAAAGAATTCACTTGGGAAAGACTGGATAAAGTAGAAGCCTTGAAAAGAGATGCCGGGCTCTAAGACTCTGGTCTAAGGATTCGAGGTTAGCCTGACAAAGACAAAGATTGCAAGACTTCAGCTCACTCAATTAAGAAGGGGATAAGAATGGAATACGATGTCAAGGATTTAAAACTCGCTGAAAAAGGGAAACTCAGAATAGAGTGGGCGGGGAGATTCATGCCCGTGCTCAACTTTATCAAGCAAAAATGCGCCAAGGAGAAGCCTCTCCGAGGAGTGAAAATTTCGGCGTGCCTGCATGTCACGAGCGAAACGGCCAATTTAATGGAAGCCCTGAAACTGGGAGGTGCCCAGCTGGCGCTCACAGCCTCAAATCCTCTGAGCACTCAGGATGACGTGGCAGCCGCACTGGTGAAATATTGCAAAGTGCCTGTTTTTGCCATCAAAGGAGAGGACAATAAAACTTATTACAGGCATATCCAACAGTCCCTTCAGCATGGCCCTCATCTTACCATGGATGACGGAGCTGATTTGGTTTGCACGGTTCATTCCAAGAAAAGAGAGCTCTTGAAAGGTATTTTTGGAGGTACAGAGGAAACTACAACAGGTGTGATCCGCCTGAGGAGTATGGCCGAAAACAAAGTTCTTTTCTATCCTATCATCGCAGTCAATGACGCCAACACAAAACACCTTTTTGACAATCGGTATGGAACAGGGCAAAGTACGATCGATGGCATCCTCAGGGCAACTAACATCCTTTTAGCGGGCTTGAACTTTGTGGTGGCAGGCTATGGTTGGTGTGGTCGCGGCGTTGCCATGAGGGCGAGGGGCGCGGGCGCAAAAGTGATTATCTGTGAGGTTGATCCTTTGAGAGCTCTCGAAGCCGTCATGGATGGTTACCAGGTCATGCCCATCATGGCGGCTGCTAAAATAGGGGACGTATTCGTGACTCTGACCGGGGATAAAAATATCATTACCCGGGAACATTTCTTGAAGATGAAGGACGGAGCGATTGTGGCCAACTCAGGCCATTTCAATGTTGAAATTGATATCGAAGCACTCGAAAAGCTTTCCCGGAGCAAACGAAAAATCAGGGAATTTGTCGAAGAGTATGTGCTAGCTGATGGGAAGAAAATTAACCTTTTGGGAGAAGGCCGGCTGATCAACTTGGCTGCAGCCGAAGGGCATCCGGCTATGGTCATGGACATGAGCTTTGCCAACCAAGCCCTGAGTGTTCTCTTCCTTGCCAAGGAAGGAAAGAATCTGCAGAAGAGAGTCTATGGTGTTCCTAAAGAGATCGATGAAGAGATTGCCCGCATGAAACTCCATTCCATGGGAATCAAGATTGACCGCCTGACCAAAGAACAGAAAAAATACCTCGCGGAGTGGAAAGAGGGGACTTAAAATCCCGGGCTATTTTTCTTTAATCGTTTTCAGATATTGACGAATTTTTTCGCTTATTTCAGGGTCGGTAATTTTAGGCGCGATCCGTTCAAAGATCTCGCCCGCCTTGTTGAATTCGCCATTTTTGAAATAAGCAATGGCCAAATTATAGCTAAAATTCAGGTCTTCAGGAACAATCTTAAGTGCCTGTTCATAGCAGGAAATTGCTTCCTCCAACCTGTTGAGCTTCTCGAGTGTCAGCCCTTTTAGATTATAGGCCATGGCCAGGCGGCTATTGATCTGGAGCGATTTCTGGAGATAGTCAAGGGTTTGTTCATATTTTTCCTTGCCAAAGTAGAGCCTGGCCAAGTTGTAGTAAGGCAGTTCCCGGGACTGATAGTTTGGGTCCGAAAGCGCTTTTTTGTACTCTTCTTCAGCTTTATCCAAGAATCCCATTTCTTGATAAATGGAGCCAAGGTTGTTGTGGGCTTCGGTAAAGGTGGGATCAGACTCAAGACATTTCTGGAAAGACTTGACTGCTTCTGGCAGGTCTCCTTTCATTGAATAGACTAAGCCTCTGGCATTCCAGGCAAGATAGTAGCGAGGATTCAAGGAGAGGGATTTATCCAAATATTTGAGGGCTTCGTCGACATTGCCCTCATTGAGGTAGAAGAGACCCACATTGTACTGATATTTGGGGTCCTTGGTCCTTTGCTGCTCGAGCTTTTTTTGAGAGGAGGCGCAGAGCGCCAAATTCAGACAGAGGATAAGAATGGACAAGGCTCTCCGTTTCATCACTCACTCCTTTTCATTTTTCAGAATTCGTCTTTGAGAGTTCTTGACATCAAATCATAAATGGCCTTTTTGGGGTTTTTGTTTTCATAGAGCACTTGGTAGACCTGTTCACAGATAGGCATCTCCACTTTTCTCTTCTTCGCCAGCTCCCGGGCCGAGAGGGTTGTGGGGACACCTTCGGCGATCATCTTCATGCCGGAGATGATGCTGTTTAAAGATTTTCCTTTCCCCAATTCATACCCCACATAATGGTTACGACTCAATTTTCCGGTGCAGGTGAGGACCAGGTCGCCCATTCCAGCCAGTCCATAAAAAGTCTCTTTCTTTGCTCCCAAATTGATCCCTAGCCTGGCGATCTCATGAATGCCTCTCGTGATCAGGCCAGCGACCGAATTATGACCGAATTTCAAAGAGTCCAAAACGCCGGCCGCAATGGCAATCACATTTTTTAAGGCTCCGCTAATTTCGACACCGATGACATCCTCTGACGTATAGGCCCGGAAGTAGGGATTGGAAACGAGTTGCTGGATTTTTTTGGCTAAAGCCAATTCCTTAGAAGCCACAACAACAGCTGTGGGATGCTTTTCGGCGACTTCCCGGGAAAAGCTCGGACCTGAAAGGACTGCGATGGGAGGGATCACAAATGGGGAAAAAACTTCTTCCATCACCTCGCTCATTCTTTTCAAAGAGCCTTCTTCTATTCCTTTGGTCAGGCTGACGATGATTTGATGAGAGGAGAGGAAGGGCGCGATTTGAGCAAAAATATGGCGGCAGAATTGCGCTGGGACGGCGATGAATATCATCTCTGAGGATAAGAGGGATTCCTGCAAGCCTAGGTAAAAAGAAACAATATTAGGAAAAATATGTCCGGGCAAAAAGACTTTATTTTCTTTTTCTTTCTTGAGCCCCTTATAGATGGATTCCTCTCTTATCCAGAGATGGGTGGGAATCTTAAGCCGGCCCAAGTGGAGGGCAAAGGCTGAGCCCCAACTTCCGCCGCCAATCACGCACGCTTTCATCGAGCGCTAGACCTTAACTTTCTGTCCTAATTTTCGTTCTTCACCCTTCATAAGCCGCTGGATGTTTTCCCGGTGTTTGAAGAATACCAATAAAAAAATAGCCAGACCCCAGATGACCATTCCCATTTCTTGGTGAAAGAGCAAAGCCGAGAGAGGGAAACAAAAAGTCGACACGAGAGACCCTAAAGAGACAAAGCGAGTCAGAGCGATGATGAGTAAAAATAGAGCTAAGCTCACGAGAAAAGGCTTGAAAGCCAAAAGAGCATAGGCTCCCATGCTAGTGGCCACTCCTTTTCCTCCTTTGAATCGAAGATAGACCGGAAAGCAATGTCCTAGGACGGCCGCAAAAGCCGAAGCCAGTGCCAAAGTGTAGTTAGGGAAGAGTCCCATGGCCAAAAAAACAGGAAGGGCTCCCTTGATGACATCCACAAGGGCAACCGGCAGGGCAAATTTTAAGCCTTTGACCCTGAGGACATTCGTTGCTCCTGTGCTTCGGCTGCCATAGCCTCGGATGTCTTTTTTTTCGCTGAGACGAAAAAGAATATATCCAGAGGGGAAGGAACCAAGAAGGTAAGCAAAAATGACAAAAAGAATTTTCATTTGAGTTCAAATTCAGAAAGAACCTTGTATTCAGCTCCTGATGGTTTCAGCACACTTTGATAAAAAGTGACTTTGCAGACTGTCATTTCTCCAAATAACGTTTCTTTTTGTTTTTCTAGCTCGGAGAGAGTCTGCTGGAGGCCGGAAGGCATCTTGACTCTTCCCAGTGTCAGATGAGGATGAAAATCCCTTTCTTCTTTCGGAAAACCCAATTTTTCCAGGCTTTTTTCGAGCTGACTTTGAAGCGAAAATAAGCTGGGCTCTGTTTCTACGCCAACCCAGAACACGCGCGGATTCTTCTTCTCCGGAGGAAACCATCCCGTGCCTTTAAAGCGCAGAGGAAAAGGATGATATTGTTCTGATATATCTTTTAAAACGCCTTCAACAGGACGAACTTTTTCAGGATTAATTTCTCCCAAGAATTTGAGTGTCAGATGCATGCCTTCGCGGCTCACCCATCGGATATTCTGGCTCAATTTTTTTAGATTCTCAAGGAGAAGCAAGAGCCTCTTTTTGATCTCTGGCTCCAGGTCGATGGCCATAAATGTTCTCATTCCGTCCCTCTTTGGTTTCTCTATTTTTTCCTTTTGGTTCTCAAAAGATGTCTTCTCAGCATATCCAGCGCTTTTTGGGTCGATTGAAATTTTATCTGTTCTCTTTTTCCTAGAAAGAGACTTTTCCCCACTTTTGTTCTTTTCCCGAAGGCAAGAGCTGTGTAGACCAAGCCGACAGGTTTTTCAGGAGTCCCGCCGGCTGGGCCTGCAATTCCCGTAATGGCCAATCCATAGCTGGCCTGAGCTCTTTGCTGGATACCTTTAGCCATGGCTTCGGCGACGGGAGCGCTCACTGCGCCAGATTTTTGGATCAAGCTCATTGGCACGCCCAGCAAGTCTGATTTGGCTTTGTTGCTGTACGTCACCGCACATTCCAGAAAACAGTCTGAGCTGCCGGGGACATTGGTGAGGCGGTGGCTAAGAAAACCTCCAGAGCAGGACTCAGCGACGGCCAATGTTTTTTTTCGTTGTCTAAGAAGATTTCCGACCACTTCCTCAAGCTCTTCGCCTGATTCAGAAAAGACATTCTCTTTAAGCCGTTGCCGAATTTTATCTTTGAGAGCTTCGACTTCTTTTTCAGCCTGATGAGGACCTCTTTTAGAGTAGGAGGCCAGATGAATTTCTAACTGGCCAGGATAAGCCAGAGTTGTCACTTGAAGGCGGGGCTCCTGGGGATAAAGGTCTGAGATGAGTGCTTCCATCTGAGATTCGGTGATTCCCGTGATTTTTAAGACTTTTCGAGCCCGGTACCCTCTCCTCAAATCCTGGAGCTTGGGCCAAACAGACTCTTCAAAAATGGGTTTGAGCTCATGGGGCGGGCCTGGGAGAAGAACGATTTTTTGCGGGCCTGAGTCGAGCCAAATTCCCGGAGCTGTTCCGTTATTGTTTTGCAGAGCATCGGCGCCCTCGATCAGATAAGATTGCTTCAAGTTCGTGCTGGGCATGGAAAGGCCCCGGCGTTCAAACCTCTCTTTGATTTTTTGAAACAATTCCTCCCGGTAGACGAGTTTTCGGCCCAGCGCATCGGCAAAAGCTTCTCGCGTTTTGTCATCTTCGGTGGGACCGAGGCCGCCGATAGCAAAAATAATGTCGGCTCGGCTCAAGGCCTGTTTGATGCAAAGAAGGAGATTTTTCCAATCGTCGCCCACAATAGTTTTAAAGGTAACTTCCATCCCGAGGTCATTCAACCGCTGGCTCAAATAGAGTGAATTTGTGTCCTGAAAATAAGGCGAGAGGAGTTCTGTGCCCACGGCCATGATTTCAATTCTTGGGCGTCGTTCTTTTTTCATCTTAACAGCAGATAGAGATGGATGGGAATTCCGGCATAAACGGCCGCCATGATATCGTCGGCCATAATTCCCCACCCATCACGAATTCTCTCTAATTTTTTTATAGGACAAGGTTTGATTATATCAAACAAACGAAACAGAACAAAAGCCAAAAGAAGGAGTGGCCAGGAAGAGGGAACCAAGAAGAGCGTGCAGAGTTGGCCGCAGACTTCATCAATCACAATTTTTCTGGGGTCTTTTTGTTGAAGTGCTGAGGAATATTTGGTTGCTGCTATTCCCCCCACGATGAAAAGGACGATGATGATCAGAAGGTAGAGAGGCCAGCTCAAGTCCGAAAGCAAAAACTTGTAAAGAAGAACGACAACGGCGCTGGCCATAGTGCCAGGGCCGATAGGAAAATAGCCGGTACCAAAGAAAGTTGAAATGATTCTCCACCCAATCTTCATGGAATAAGCTTTCCTTGTAAATCATATACATCCGCGCCAACGATTTCAACCGTTTGAATGGTGTTGACCACATGAGAGATTTCGCCGGAGGACTCGAGAGTCAGGACTCCGTCCACTTCAGGCGCTTGAAATCTGCCTCGGCCGATCAATATTTGGGCATTTTCTTCTAAAGTGCCTTCGATCAAGACCTCAACCTTTTGCTTCAGGCGCTTTTTATTGTTCTCGTAGGAGATTTCAGCCTGGATTTCCATAATTTCTTCTTTCCTTTTTCTTTTTTCATTTTCCCGCACATCGTCACCCAGGGAAAAAGCTTCTGTGTCTTTTTCTAGAGAATAAGTGAAGACACCCAGGTGGTCGAATTTTGCCTCTCGAACAAATCTTTTCAAGTCTCCAAACTCTTTTCTCCCTTCGCTTGGGAATCCGACAATCAACGATGTTCGCAACGCCACATCAGGAAGTTTCTGCCTGATTTTCGATATTAAAGCGAGCGCCCGCTTTCCATCCATGCTCCTCTTCATTTTCCCCAGGATTTGAGGGTCTGAATGCTGGAAGGGAAGATCCAGATAGGAACAAATTTTTTTCTCCTGCATCACTTCCAACAGGGAATCTGAGATTTCTTCAGGATAGCCATAGAGAATCCGGATCCATTCAATTCCCTGAATTTGAACGAGCTCCTGGAGAAGCAGCGTCAAGCCATCGCTGAGGCCAAGGTCGCGGCCAAAATAAGTTGTATCTTGAGAAATGAGGTTTAATTCCTTGACGTCCTTCTGAGCAAGATTGCGAGCTTCTTCAAGGATCGAAGCAATCCTTCGCGAGCGATAAGACCCTTTGATGAGAGGAATGATGCAGAAGGAGCACTGATGGGAGCATCCTTCGGAGACCTTCAGATAAGCCCAGCCGGGCGGAGTTGAAACCCAGCGAGGAGAGGTGTGGCTGTAGAGAAAGCAGTCCTTCGATTTTTCAAAGGGAAGTCCTCGCACAGCTTGGACGATTTTGTCGAAATCGGCGACGCCCAGCCAGAAATCAACTTCAGGAAATTTCTCTATCAACCGATTTTTCTCTTTTTCAACATAACAGCCAGAAACGATAATTCTTTTTCGCCTTGTTTTTCTTTTAAGGCGGATGACATTCTGGATTGCCTCGAGGACCTCATCCCGTGCCGGCTGGATGAAGCCGCAGGTGTTCAGGATGATGATATCTCCCTCGTCAGGATTGGAAACAAATGAGAATCCAGCTTGACTGAGATAGCCGAGCATGACTTCGCTGTCCACAAGGTTTTTCGCGCAGCCAAACGTGATAAGGGCAATTTTATCCATCGAGTATTAACTCAACTTTGCATAATTTTTTGTTTTGGACTTGTTTTGATCATTTATTTTAACATGAATCAACGACATTCGCTCTTATTAACTAAAATGAGGAATTGAGAACGTTTAATAATCCCCCTTTGGAAAAGGGAGATGAAGGGGGAATTACGGGTAGATGCGGTAGAGGAGGCGCGGGAAAGGGATTGTTTCTCGGATGTGTTTGACTTTGCAAATCCAGCCGAGTGTCCTCTCGACCCCGAGCCCGAATCCCGCATGAGGAACGGACCCATATTTCCGGAGGTCAAAATACCATTTATATGCTTCGCGGGGCAGGTTAAACTCTTTGATTCTTTTTTCAAGGAGCTTGAGGTCATGAATTCTCTGCCCGCCTCCGATGATTTCCCCATAACCCTCTGAGGCGATTGTATCAACGCCGAGAGCAAGTTCAGGATGTTCGGGGTCGGGCTGCATGTAAAAAGCCTTGATTTGAGCGGGAAAACGAGTGATGCAAACGGGGGTGTCGAATATTTCTGAAATCAAAGCTTCTTCAGGCGCTCCGAAATCATCCCCCCATTCCATTTTCGAACCCTTTTCTTTGATTAAACGGAGAATCTCTTCATAAGTCCGGCGGGGAAAAGGCTTTTTGATTCTTTCCAGGGGTGCTGTGTCCCTTTCCAGTATTTCGAGCTCCTTTCTTCTTCGCTCGAGCACACGTTCGAGAATAAAAAGAATGAGGTCTTCGCCCAGTTCAGTGATTTCCTCCAAAGTGGCAAAAGCAATTTCTGGCTCGACCATCCAGAATTCAATCAGGTGTTTTCTTGTCTTTGATTTTTCAGCTCTAAAAGTCGGGCCAAAACAATAGACCTTTCCAAAAGCCATGGCTGTGGCTTCATTGTAGAGCTGCCCGCTCTGGCTCAGGTAGGCTTTTTGATCAAAATACTGAGTTTCAAACAGGGTTGTTGTCCCTTCGCAGGCGCTTGGCGTGAGAAGAGGTGCATCCATCAGGCGAAACCCCCGGCCGTCAAAGAAATCACGAATAGCTTTAATGAGCTCGACTCTGATTTGGAGAATGGCATGCTGCTTTTGAGAGCGAAGCCAGAGGTGGCGATGCTCCATCAAAAAAGGAGCACTGTGTTCTTTGGGTGTGATCGGGTAGTCTTGAGCAATCTGAATCACCTCGATGTCTTGGATGCTGAGCTCAAAACCACCCGGAGCCCTTTTATCTTCCCTGACGTGCCCCCGCACGATGAGAGAAGATTCTTGGGTCAGCTCATCGAACCTTTTGAAGAGAAGGCTTTCTTTTTCCGCGCTGAAGATTGTGGTCTGAATGATTCCAGTGCCGTCTCTGATAAGCAGAAAACGGACCTTTCCGCTCGAGCGCTTGTTATAAAGCCAGCCCCTGATTTCAATGTCTTGGTCTTTATAATCAGCAATATTTTCGATGTAAACCCACTTCATAACATAAAAATTATAGAAAATAAGCTCCCTAACGTCAATCCAAATTTAAAGAATTAAGGCATAAAAACTGTGGCCTTCTTTTTTGTCTCCTCCTAGCTCAGACACACTCGCCGCCCAAAAGTTCCGGGTTCCCTCGAAGAGCAGTTCGGAAAGGCTAAACCTTCAATGGTCGCTTCAGCCATCCTGTTTATGCCTTTTAACAATCCTCCATTTACCCTTCACCCGTGCTCAATAGATTGAAGATAGAACGGTCGAATAAATCGCCGTCCTGAATTATCACTCAGCTTCATAGACTCTATAGCAATCGCTGAAAAAAATATTTCAAAAGGGTTCTGGTTGCTTTTTGAAGGCAGTTATTTTATCTTGGGAAAGATGACGGAAGCAAAATCCTTTCGAGCGGTCAAGCTCATTTGCGGAATAATATTTTCCCAGGAAATCTTTTTAAAAAAAGCAAAAGAAAATCTCTGCGCGTTTTTTGGCTCGGTGGACTTTGAAAGCCCTTTATTTGATTTTGACCTGACGAACTATTATGAAAAAGAGATGGGAAAAGAGTTAAAGAGGAAATTCTTGAGCTTTGAATCGCTCGTTTCCCCTGAGAGGCTGAGTGCGATCAAGCTTGAAACCAATGCTTTGGAAGAAAAAATAAAAAAAGAGTTGAATGCGAGTCTCAGAGTAGTAAACCTCGACCCGGGCTATCTCACATCCTCGGCCTTGGTCATGGCCACAGCCAAAGACTTTTCGCACAGAATTCCGCTTCAATGCGGGATTTACGCTCACCTCGAACTTTTGTTCACCAAAACAGGAATCAAGATTTTGGACTGGACCTACCCGGACTTCAGAAAAGAGGAATACCAGAAATTTTTTAGAGAAGTTCGGAAGAGATATTTAGAGCAGTTAAAGAAGATCAATTGATTATTATATTTTTTTATTCTTCTGGCTCGAAAGGAGAAATCTTTCTTAATTTTTCGATGATTTCTGGGAGCTCACGAAGAACAATATCTATATCTTCTTCTGTGTTAAAGCGACCCAAAGACATGCGGATGGAGGAGCGGGCAATTTCAGGCCTCAGCCCTATGGCCAGGAGAACATGCGAAGCTTCCTCGGACTCAGAGCTGCAAGCAGAGCCGGTCGAGACATAGATGTCTTTTGTCGCCAGCGCCAGCAGAATGGCTTCTGCTTCCAATCCCAAGTAAGAAAAATTCAAGGTGCTCTTGACTCTGTTTTCAGGGTGGCCGTTGAACCTGACTTTTGGAATCTTTTCCTCAATTCCTTTTTTGAGTTTCTCGGCAAGTTTCCACACCCGCTCTTTATCTTTTTTTCCTCTTTCTCCCAGGATTCGGACGGCCTCTCCGAATCCGACAATGCCCGCCGTGTTTTCAGTCCCAGCCCTCATCCCTCTTTCCTGGTGGCCTCCATGGATTAAAGGCACGATGTTCGTGCCTTTGCGGATGTAAAGAGCGCCAATTCCCTTGGGCCCATAGACCTTGTGGCCGGAAATAGAGAGGAGGTCAACACCCAGGTCATCGACATTGAGATCAATTTTGCCGTATGACTGGACGGCATCCGTGTGCATCAGCACTCCCTTTTCTTTGGCTATCTTAGCGATTGTTTTAATGGGCTGAATGGTTCCGATTTCGTTGTTGGCCTGCATAATGGAAATCAGAGCCGTTTGCGGTGTGATAGCATCCTTGAGAAAATCGAGGTCCACGGTTCCATATTTGTCCACCGGAACATAAGTGACTTTCGCCTTCTTTTTTTCAAGGTAATTGGCTGTTTCGAGCACAGCCGGATGTTCAATGGCAGAAGTAATGATCTCATTTTTTTCAGGAAGAGCTTCGAGAACACCCCTGAGAGCAGCATTGTCCGCCTCGCTCCCGGACCCGGTGAAGATAATTTCTGTCCTCTGAGCGGCGAGGCTTTTGGCGATGATTTCCCTGGCTTCAGTGACAATCTCTTTGGCTTTGCGTCCGAGAGGGTAGAGGGACGAGGGGTTGCCGAAGTGCTCCTTCAGAAACCAGGACATTTTTTCAGCCACAGCAGGGTCGAGAGGAGTCGTGGCGTTGTTGTCCAAATAAACCATCTCACACTCTCTCTTTCTTCATCGCGATGATTCAGTCATCCAAAGGATTCATCACTAGCCCGGACTTGAGCTTGGGGAAAAAGTCTGTGGATTTGTGAGGCATGAGCTCTCCGCTTTCCACGATCTCGCGGATCTCCTGAAGAGAAGCAGGCTTGAGGAGGAAGATAACCTGAAACTCTCCTTTTCGTACCAGTTCAAGCCCCTCCTCAAGATTCCGGATATAGCTGACATTGTTCTCGAGCGAGAAAGGTTGATTAGTGAGAGCCTGGAGCTTATCGATCAGCAGAGAGTGAAGAATGGCCACATCCAGTCTCTTCCATACCTGGGGCTTTTCTTCCTTGATTTCTTTATCCAGGATGCCCTCGTCTTTCAAATGAAAAATGAAAAATTTTTTTACTTGTCCAAGATAGGCAGCAAACGTATGCCTTTCCTTATTAACTCGATTCAGAACGCCATCAAGAGTTGTCTGATCTGGGAGGCCGACCCAAGGGACCTCAGATATCTCAAAATTTTGGACGTAAAGCTTCTTGAAGTTAGCCTCAGTCAGTTTTTCCAAGTTTTTAACCAACCTATAAGTGGGGAGAATTACCAGTCCTGGGTCCTTGATGTCAAAAAGGGTCATCATAACATATTGGAAAGGTTCATCGCCCTTGACCTTCTTTGTTTCGGCGATCATCTCTCTTTGGTAATTGAGAGATGTCTCATAGCGATGGTGACCGTCGGCGATGATCAAAATTTTATCCGACATTGCCTTCTGTATGTTCTGAATGTCTTTTTTATCCTTGATCACCCGCAACCTGTGCAGGAATTTATCTTCGTCGCGGACTTCGGCCCCAAGTTCGGCTTTTCTCAGGGCTTTAGCGATCGCCCGCTGGACTCGTTTATCGTCATCGGTGTAAAGGAGGAAAATTTGTTCAGTGTTATTCTTTGTGGCCTTCAAGAGACGGAGCCTATCTTCTTTGTGCTTGGGAAAAGTTTTCTCATGGGGAAGGACTCTCTTGCTGGAAAATTCTTCAAGTTTCACCCGGGCAATGAGACCCAGGCGTTTTTTGACCTCGCCTTTAACCTCAAATTCCTGCTCGTAGAGATAAAGAGCCTTTTTGCCTTCGCGGATAAAAATTCCTTTTCTCTCCCATTCGTCGAGATAAATTTTAGCTCTTTGATACTTGTCCTTCTCCGGATGTCCAGGCTCATCCTCTTTTCCGAGAATAATCCTCACCACATTGTAGGGGCTTCTCTGGTAATAATCCTCCTGCATGACCGGGGTGATTCGGTCGTAGGGTTCAGTGATGATATCCTCGAGCCTAATCTTTTTGGTGTTGTATCTCAGTCCTTTGAAAGGTTGAATTTCAGCCATTTTTTTCTCCGATCCTATCCTGATTTAGAGAGGGGATTTTTATTTTACCAGTCTTTCCCTCAAAATTTTAACAACTTCCAATCCCGCCCTTTTTTGGCCTTCTTCAGCAGCGGCTCCGATGTGGGGAGTGACGACCACATTAGGATGGTCGATGAGCGAAAAATCTTCGGGCGGTTCTTTCTCAAAAACATCAAGGGCGGCCGCCCGAACCTTGCCGGAATTCAGGGCTTCGAGCAGCGCTTTTTCGTCCACGGTTCCGCCGCGGGCGGCATTGATCAGGATCACTCCATTTTTCATTTTCTCGAATTCCGGGCGGCTCAAAATGTATTTTGGCTGCTTGGGAAGGTGGAGCGAGATGATGTCGGATTGAGCCAGGAGTTCGTCAAAAGAGACCTGCCGAAGCGCAAGCTTGGTTTCAATTTTGATGACGTCAGAGGCAATGACTTTCATTCCAAAGGCGATGGCGCGCTCCGCCACAGCTTGGCCGATTCTCCCGCATCCAATCAGTCCTAATGTTTTGCCATAGAGCTCTGTTCCGGATAGTACCTTTTTCTCCCATTTGTGCTGTTTCAGGGACAGGTTGGCTTTTCCATGGTTGCGAACGGCAGCTAGCATCAAACCGAAGGTATGTTCAGCCA
>Ga0315280_10004460_pt1 | contig 20640 bp, 13 predicted proteins | sample YL17G06_40_MG_FD_203697 | JGI IMG/M metagenome (GOLD analysis project Ga0315280, IMG submission 203697) | Sediment microbial communities from Yellowstone Lake, YNP, Wyoming, USA - YL17G06_40 | ecosystem: Environmental > Aquatic > Freshwater > Lake > Sediment | place: USA: Wyoming | collected... | reverse complement strand
GGCAGTTCGCCGGTGAGGAGCAGCCAGAGGATCTCTTCGGGAAGCTTCTCGGTCAGTTGGGCGACGGGGATACCACGGATGATGAGTCCCTTGTCGGGCGGTACTTCGGATGTGTCGCACACCAGCGACTTGACGCCGCGCATTCCCCCGTAGGCCTGCTCCACCGTCACCTGCGAGATGACGACGGCGCCGGCCTCTTTCTGGAGCTTCTTGACGACCTCGCGTGTCCCAGGGATCTGCTGGGCCAGCTTTTCCTGGAGCCTCGACATTGCGACCTCCTCTGGCAGTTGACGGGATGACCGAATGAAAGCGCGACCGACGCGCTACGAATCGACGACGAAACGAACGGGTCGGCGCCGCCGGAACAGGACAGCGACCGGGGCCGGCTGGCGCGCGCCACGGGAGAGCCGGCCACGCCGGTCGTTACACCCCGATCGCCCCGCTGAGCGTCGGCGACACGGGCGCCGTCACGCGCTGCAGCGCCCCGAGCATCTCGGCGGCCACGGCGGTGATCGCGGTCACGTTGACGATCTCCGACACGGTGGTCCCGTGCTGGAGCACGTTCACCGGGCGCCGCATGCCCATCAGGATCGGGCCGATGGCGTCGGCCCGGCCCAGGTGCTGCACGAGCTTGTAGCCGATGTTGCCCGAGGCCAGGTCCGGGAAGATGAGCACGTTGGCGTCACCCTTGATCCGCGAGTGCGGGTAGTTCTGCTCCACGATCTCCTTGACCACGGCGGTGTCCAGGTGCATCTCGCCATCGATGACAAGGCCCGGCCGCTGGCGCCGCACGATCTCGACCGCCGCGGCGACGTTCTCCGACATCGGGTGCGGCACCGACCCGAAGCTCGAGAACGCCAGCATCGCCACGCGAGGCTCGATCTCGAAGAACCGGGCGGTGTCGGCCGCCAGGCAGGCGATCTCGGCCAGCTCCTCGGCGTTCGGCTGGATGTTCACCATCGTGTCGGCGCAGAAGAAGATCTTGTCCTTCAGCACCAGCAGGTGGAGAGCCGAGACCCGCGACACGCCGTCCTGCAGCCCGATGATCTGGATGGCCGGCCGGATCGTCTCCGGGTAGGGCTTGTACATCCCGCCCACGAAGCCGTCCGCGTCGCCGAGCCGCACCATCATCAGCCCGTACATCGTCGGGTCGGCGACGAGCGCCTCCGCGCGCCCGGGCGTCATCCCCTTGCGCTGCCGCAGGTGATACAGCTCGCCGCCATAGTGCTTCAGGATCGCCCCGCGGGTGATGTCGACGACCTCGCAGGAGTCGCCGAGGTCGAGCCCGAGCGACTGTGCCTTCTCGCGGACGACCGCCGGTCGGCCCAGCAGCACCGGGGTCGCGATGCGCTGCTCGGCGATCGTTCTCGCGGCGCGCAGCACCGTCACGTCCTCGCCCTCCGGGAAGACGATCCGGCGCGTCGGGATCTGCTTGGCCTTGTGGAAGACCATGTGCATCACCTTGCGCGACGGCCCCATGATCCGCTCGAGCGACTCGCGGTAGGCGTCGAAGTCCTCGATCGGCCGGCGCGCCACCCCGGTGTCCATCGCGGCCTTCGCCACCGCCGGCGCCTCCCAGAGCAGCACGCGCGGGTCGAACGGCTTCGGGATCAGGTAGTCCTTGCCGAAGGCCAGGTAGTCGACGCCATAGGTCTTGCACACCGCCTCGGGCACGTCCTCCTTGGCCAGCCCCGCCAGCGCATGGGCGGCCGCCAGCTTCATCTCGTCGTTGATCGCGGTCGCCCGCACGTCGAGCGCACCCCGGAAGATGAACGGGAAGCCGAGGACGTTGTTCACCTGGTTCGGGAAGTCGGAGCGCCCCGTGGCCATGATGACGTCCGGCCGCGTCGCGATCGCCACGTCGTAGGGAATCTCCGGATCCGGGTTCGCCATGGCGAACACAATCGGCCTGGCCGCCATCGTCCTCAGCATGTCGGGCGTGAGCAGGTCCTTGGCCGACACGCCGACGAACACATCCGCGCCCGTGACGGCATCGGCGAGCGTGCGGGCCTTCGTCTTCGCCGCGAACTTCGCCTTGTACGGGTTCATCTTCTCGGTGCGGCCCTCGTAGATGACCCCGACCGTGTCCACGAAGAGGACGTTCTCCTTGCGCACGCCGAGAACGAGGTACATGTTCGCGCAGGCAATGCCCGCCGCGCCCGCGCCGCAGAAGACGACCTTCACGTCCTGGATCTTCTTGCCCACGATCTCGAGCGCGTTGAGCAGCGCTGCGCCCGTGATGATCGCCGTGCCGTGCTGGTCGTCGTGGAAGACCGGAATCTTCATCTGCTTCTTGAGGGCCTCCTCGATGTAGAAACATTCCGGCGCCTTGATGTCCTCCAGGTTGATCCCGCCGAAGGTCGGCTCGAGTGCCTTCACGATGCGGATGATCTCGTCCGGATCGTGCGTGTCGAGCTCGATGTCGAACACGTCCACGTCCGCAAAGCGCTTGAAGAGGACGCCCTTGCCTTCCATCACGGGCTTCCCCGCCTGCGCGCCGATGTCCCCCAGGCCGAGCACGGCGGTGCCGTTCGACACGACCGCCACCAGGTTGCCCTTGCCAGTGTAACGATAGGCGAGCTCGGGATCCTTCTCAATCGCCAGGCACGGCCGGGCGACGCCGGGCGTGTAGGCAATCGACAGGTCGAGCTGCGTCAGGCACGGCTTCGAGGTGATGACCTCGAGCTTCCCGGGCCGTGGTTTCTCGTGGTACTCGAACACGTCCTCGTCGCGAATGATCATGTCGTTGCCCCTGACAGCGGATGGGCTCACCGCAGGCGGACGAAATGCGATCGCCGGCCGTTCGTGAGCGGTGAGTAACGGGTTAGGGGGCGCCGAGTCGAACCGATCCGGAAGACCCGCGACAGTCGGGCTTCAGCGCCACCCGGGAAACAAGGCAAATAACATACCAGATGACCGCCCCGGCTGCATCGACGAACTGAGAACCGGTGACCTCACAAAACCCGCTGCGGCCAGCTTTTGGGCCCGATCTCACCGCTGCCGCACGAATTGCTGCCTGCCGGCCGAGCGCCGCAGGGCCGCCGAGAATCCGTAAGAGGATAGCCCAGGTCGGGGGCCCCAGATCCTTACGTCACCGCGATGATGGCCTTCCGCAAGGCGTCCTCGAGCAGCTCGATGCCGGGGGTCTTGATGAACCCGTTCTTCATCAGCAGGTCGATGGCCGCGCGGGCCTCGCTGATGCTTTGCAGGGTCTGCTTGTGCACCGTGGCGCGATCGAGCGTAATCCTCGCGACACCATTCTTAATGGCCGTCATGGCCACGTCGGCCGCCTCTTCGGCAAACACCTCCGTCTCGTCCATGGTGGGCATGATGTAGTCCGGGTGGATGCCTTTCCGCTCGGCGAAGTTGGCCATCGAGTACGCTGCAGCGATCGCCATCTCGTCGGTCACCTTCTTCGCCCGGACCAGCAGCGCGCCTTTCAGGATGCCGGGGAACCCCATCGAGTTGTTGACCTGGTTCGGGAAGTCGCCCCGGCCCGTTGCCACGATATACGCGCCGGCTTCCTTGGCCGCGTACGGATAGATCTCGGGCACCGGGTTGGCGCAGGCGAAGACGATTGGCTTCCTCCCCATCCGCCGGATCCAGCCGGGCTTGACGGTGTCCGGGCCCGGCTTGCTGAGCGCAATCAGGACGTCGGCGCCGGTCATGGCCTTTTCGATGTCGGCGATCCGATCCGGGTTGGTCTTCTCGCACAGCTCCAACTTGCGGTAGAACGTCTTGTCGGCCCTCACGTCGTCGCGCCCGCGGTGCAGAGCCCCCTTGGTGTCGAACAGGATCATCGCGTCAGGATTGCCGCCGGCCTCGAGGATCAGGCGTGCGATGGTGGTGTTCGATGCACCGGCGCCGTAGAGGACGATCCGGACCTTCGACAGCTCCTTTCCGACGACGCGGAGCGCGTTGATCAGCCCGGCGAGGGTCACGCTGCCGGTGCCCTGCGCGTCGTCATGCCAGACCGGGATGTTCAACTCCCCGCGCAGCGTGTCGAGCACCTTGAAGCAGTTCGGCTGGGAGATGTCCTCGAGGTTCACCGCCCCGAAGCTGGGCTCCAGCATCCTCACGAACTCGATGATCTTGTCCGGGTCGTGCTTGCCTTCCTTGTTGTAGCTGTTCATGCACAGCGGCACCCCGTCCACGCCGCCGAGGTACTTCATTAGGAACGCCTTGCCTTCCATCACGCCCAGGCCACCGGACGGCGAGCAGTCCCCGTCGCCGAGCACGCGCGTCGAATCGGTCACCACGGCCACGAGGTTGCCGCGGTTGGTGAGCTCGAACGAGGCGTCGTTGTTGTCGCGGATCGTGGTCGACACGCTGGACACGCCCGGCGTGTACCAGACGTTGAACCAGTTGAACCCGAACATGCCCGCCTTGGGCATCGTGGCGATCTTGCCGCCGTAGAAGCGGTGGCAGGTGCTGGACAGCTCCTTCAAGAACACCGTTTTCGCCTTCGCCAGCTGCTCCTGCGTGAAGTAGCCTGGCAACATCTTGTCCAGATTGGCGAGGGATAAGTCAGGGGTCGGAATCACGTGAGGAATCGCCATGGCATTCTCCCAACTATGAAAGGAAATGGAATAAGAATGCGTCTCAGAGTGGGCAGGGCCGCGGGCCCGAACCCGTGCCTCCTGCCTCTGAGCGGACCCACGATATCATAGATGGCGGCTGCCCAAAACCCGTGATATGTGAAGATGATGTCGCGACGTTGGCCCCGTTCGGCGCAAGGGTTTGGCGAGCGGCGTCGAGGCCGCTGCAAAGGCAGCAAGGCAGTCTCCACGGGCAGGCCATGAACCCGGTTCTCGATCGAGGGGATCATAAAGACCTTCTCATTCAAGATCGATCCGCTGACGGGTGAGGAGTACGACGAGGTCTACCTGCGCGGGCAGTAGCTCCTCAACGACCCGCTGTTCAACAAGGCGTCGGCGTTCACCGAGGAGGAACGCCTCGGCCTGGAGCTGAACGGCCTGCTGCGTCCCGGCATCTCGTCCATCGACGTGCAGATGGAACGCAGCCTCGGGGCCTACCAGCGCAAGCCCGACGATCTCGAGCGCTACATCTACCTGCAGGGCCTGCTCGACCGCAACGAGACGCTGTTCTACCGGCTGCTGGTCAACAACCTCGACGAGATGGTCCCGATCATCTACACCCCACGCCGGGGCTCGAACAGGAGCAGCGGCCGTACGCGCAGCCGCGCGCGGCCGTCGCCGGCTGGACACTGCAGTCCCCGGACCGCATCACGCTCCTCGACGTCGTGCGCAACGCGAAGCCGACGGTGCTCATCGGCGTCACCGCGCGGCGCGGTCTGTTCAGCAGGGAGATTCTCGACCTGATGGCGCAGCACGACGAGCGCCCGGTCATCCTCCCGCTGTCGAACCCGACGAGCAAGTGCGAGTGCACGCCGGAGGAGGTGGCGGAGGCGACGGGCGGCCGCGGCCTCATGGCGACCGGCAGCCCGTTCGCACCGGTGGATTTCGGCGGCCGGCGAATCGTCGCCTCGCAGTGCAACAACACGTTCGTGTTCCCCGGTGTCGGCCTGGGCGCGCTCGTCGCCCGGGCGCCGAAGGTCACCGACGGGATGTTCCTCGCGGCAAGCCGCGCCCTCTGCGGCGCGGTGACCGAGCGGCAGCGACTGGAGGGGCACCTGCTGCCCGAGATGGCCGACATCCGGACGGTGTCACGCGTGATCGCGACCTCTGTCGCCATCGAGGCGCGCGAGGAGGGGATCGGCCGGCTGCTCGAGGACGACGAGCTGGAGCGGCTGGTCACCAGGGCCCAGTGGGAGCCGCGCTACTCTGCCTACCGGCCGAGACGGGTGTAGACAAAGGTGCTGGGTGCTCAGTGCTGAGGGCTACGTGCGGGTGCTCGGTGCTGAGTGCCGGGTGCTGAGTGTTGGGCGCGAAGACAAGACGCGGCACGCAAAGACCGCGGCAGACGTGCGGTCTCTGCGCGCTCTGCGTCGAGGGGCTCAGCTCGCCAGCCGCTCGACCTCGTCGATCTCGCTCGGGATCGGCGGGCCGAGCACGCGGCAGCCGGTCCCGGTGACCACCACGTTGTCTTCCACGCGGATCCCGCCGAAGGTTCGGACCTTCTCCACGGCATCGTAGTTGATGAAGTCGGCGAACTTCTTCTCGGCCTTCCACAGGTCGATGAGCTGGGGGATCACGTAGATGCCTGGCTCGACGGTCATGACGAAGCCGGGCTCCAGCGCGCGCGCCATCCGCAGCGATTTCAGGCCGAACTGCGGGCTCCGCTCGACACTCTCGTCGTAGCCCACGTACTGCTCGCCGAGGCCTTCCATGTCGTGGACGTCGAGCCCCATCATGTGGCCGAGCCCGCACTGGAAGAACAGCGCGTGGGCGCCGGTCTCGACGGCTGCGCGCACGTCGCCCTTCATCAGGCCCATGTCCTTCAGATGGGACGCGAGCGTGCGGCACGCGAGCAGATGAATCTCCTTGAACTTCACGCCGGGACGAATGGCCGCGATGGCGTCGCGCTGCGCCTCGAGCACCGTCCGGTAGAGATCGCGCTGCGCGCCGACGAACCTGCCGCCGATCGGGATCGTGCGCGTGATGTCGCTCGCGTAATGCCGCGGCGACTCGGCGCCCGAGTCGTTGACCGCCATCTGCCCCACTTCCATGCGGTTGCCGTGATAGTGGTTGTGCAGCGTCTCGCCGTGGATCGAGAAGATGATGGGGAACGCCAGCCGAAGGTCGCGCGACACGCAGAGGCCCTCCATCGCGCCGGCGATCTCGCGCTCGTAGACGCCCGGCCGCGCCTTCTGCATGGCCAGGACGTGCATGTCGTGCGCCGTCTCCAGCGCGCGCTCGATCTCGCGGATCTCCTCGGGCGACTTCTTCGCCCTCTGGGCCACGATCGCCTTCACGAGCGCGACCGACGCGTGCTGGTTGACCAGCTCGGCGCGGATGCCGAGCAGGCGCTCGAGCGCGAGGGCGTTCTCCATGCGGAACTGCGGCAGGAAGTGGACGCGGCGGCCCCGGCGAACGGCCTGCGCGAGCTTCTCGGCGAGCGCGGCGCGCGGCGCCGTCTCCCTCACCCCCGCAACCGCTGCCCGCTCCGCGACCGTCTTCTGCGGCCCGCGCCACACGATCTCATCCATCGTGAAGTCGTTGCCGAAGACGATGTGCCGGCCTTCGCTGACGTCGATGACCGAGGCGAGATCCGGATCGTCCAGGCCCCAGTAGTAGAGGAACGAGCTGTCCTGCCGGAAGGGAAAGGTGTTGTCGAGATAGTTCATCGGCGCTTCGGGGTTGCCGAGAAACAACAACACTCCGGAGCTGAACTGGCGGGCGAGCTGCTCCCGCCGCTCGGTGTACACGTTGGCGTCGAACATCGTCTGATCCTTTCGAGTCGTCAGTCGTCAGTCGTCAGTCAGTCGTCAGTCGCCAGTCTCGACAAACCGGGAGTCAAAAACTATCGACCATCGACTGTCGACTTCAGGCAACCGGTACGTCGATGCTCGGGCTCGGCGTCGTGAACCATTTCGCGCCGTGCTCGGTGATGTACATGCAGTCCTCGAGGCGCAGGCCGAATTTCAGGCAACAGGACACAGGGTGATCCCAAGCGCTTCGTTCTTGGTGCTTGGTGCCAGTCCGTGGTTCCTGGTTCTTGGGGCATTGACGCGTGTCGCTCTCCGCTCTGCGTTCTCCGTTCTGCCTTCTGCGCTCTGCGTTCCGCGTTCTACGTTCCGCGTTCTACGTTCCCCGTTTCGGCCCCCGCTGCCCGTAGTACGCGTTCGGCCCGTGCTTCCGGAGGAAGTGCTTGTCCCGCAGGACGTCGGGCAGGCGCTCGACGCCGGCGTTGAGCGCCACGGTGTGGTAGGCCAGACAGGCGATCTCCTCGACGACCGCCGCCATGTGTCCCGCCTCGATGACCGAACGGCCCCAGCAGAACGGGGCGTGGCCGGCGACCAGCACCGCCGGGAAGACCATCGGGTCGAGCGTCGCGAACCGGCGCACGATCACCTGCCCGGTGTTCCATTCGTAGTTGGCCTGGATCTCCTCGGCCGTCAGTTGATCGGTGACCGGGATCGGGCCCTGGAAGTAGTCCGCATGGGTGGTCCCCAGGCACGGGACCTCGCGGCCCGCCTGCGCCCAGGCGGTCGCAAAGCGCGAGTGGGTGTGGACGACGCCGCCGATGCCCGGAAAGGCGCGGTACAAGGCGACGTGCGTCGGCAGGTCGGACGAAGGCTTCAGCGGGCCTTCGACGATTCGGCCGTCGAGATCGGTCACGACGAGGCTTGTCGCCGTCAACTCCTCGTACGACACGCCGCTCGGCTTGATGACGACGAGGCCTTCCTCGCGCAGCAGGCCGCTCGCGTTGCCGAACGAGTGGAAGACCAGGCCGCGGCCGACCAGCTCGCGGTTCGCCTCGAACACCTCGGCCCGCAGCGATTCGAGCACGCTCACGACTCCCTCACGGCCGCAGCCACGCGGCGCAGCATCGGCAGCGCATTGCCCGCCTCGACCGGCTCGGACTCTTGTCGTCCCAACGCGAAGTACAGCTTGCGGAACAGCGGGAAGAGCTCCGCGTAGGTCGCCGCGCTCCCCGGATCGGGCGGCACGGTGACGTAGTCGGGGCACAGGGCCGCCTGCGCGTCCTCGATCGTTTTGAAGGTGCCGGCGGCGAGAAAGGCGAAGATCGCCGAGCCGAGGCTGGTCGTCTCCTCCTTCGGCACGAGGATTGGCTTGTTCAGCACGTTGGCGTACACGGCGTTGAGCACCGGATTCCTGGGCGGGATGCCCCCGGCGTTGATGATGCGTCGGACCGGCACGCCGTATTCCTCCATCCGCTCGAGGATCACGCGCGTGTGAAACGCGGTCCCCTCGATGGCCGCGAACAGCTCGTCCTGGGCCGTGTGTGTCAGGTTCCAGCCGAGGGTCACGCCGCCAAGCTCCGGGTTGACGAGGACGGTGCGGTCACCGTTGTCCCAGGTCAGGCGCAGCAGCCCCGTCTCGCCGGCGTGGAACGTCCCGAGCCCCTGCGACAGTTCCGCGACCGTCGTCCCGGCACGCCGGGCGATGGCGTCGAAAATGTCCCCGGTCGCCGACAACCCCGCTTCGATGCCGGTCAGCTTCGGGTGCACGGAGCCCGGCACCACGCCGCACACGCCGGGCACGAGATCGGCCCCTTCGCTGACGGCGATGATGCACGTCGAGGTGCCGATGACGTTGACGACATCGCCGAGGCGAACGCCCGCCCCGATCGCATCCCAGTGCGCATCGAAGGCGCCGACCGGCACCGGAATGCCCGGGCCGAGTCCCAGCCTGGCCGCCCACTCCCCGGTGAGATGGCCGGCCAGGCGATCGGAGGTCGCGTAACAGCCGGCCAGCTTCGGGCGGACGCCGGCGAGCAGCGGGTCGACGGAGGTGAGGAACTCCTCGGGCGGGAGGCCGCCGAGCGAGGCGTTCCACATCCACTTGTGGCCCATCGCGCACACGCTGCGCGGCACCTCGGCGGGGTCGGTGATGCCGCACAGCACGGCCGCGACCATGTCGCAGTGCTCCAGCGCCGTGACGAAGCGGTCGCGCTCGTCCGGGTTGTGGCGCAGCCAGTGCAGCAGCTTCGAGAATCCCCACTCGGACGAGTAGACGCCGCCGCACCAGTCAATCGCCGGGAGGCGCCGTTCGCGCGCCCGGGCCGTGATCTCACCCGCTTCCTGCCACGCGCGGTGGTCGCACCACAGGTAGTACTCGTCGAGCGGCACCAGCCCGGCGCCGACGGGCACCACGCTCGACCCGGTCGTGTCGAGCGCCATCGCGGCGATGTCGCGTCCGTTGACGCCGGCTGCGTCGAGGGCCCGGCGCGTGGCCAGGACGAGGGCGTCCATGTGGTCCTGGTGCCGCTGGCTTGCGTGATTCGGGTCGTGCTTGGTCCGGTGCAACGGATACTCGGCGGTCCCCGACCCCAGCCGGCCTCTCACCGAATCGACGATCGACACGCGGACGCTCAGGGTCCCGAAGTCGACGCCGGCAACAACAGTCACGATGCTCCCTCTTGTCCCTGGTCCCTGGTCCTTGGTCCCTCGTCCCCGGCGGCCGGCGCGTTCCGCGTTCCGGCTGGCCCCTGATTCGGCCCACAGCGACCGACGCAACCGAGGACCAAGCACCATGCGCCGCACGAAGGACTAAGAACGAAGGACTAAGAACCTGCGTGAGTCTTGTGCCAGTACATCTCCCATCCCAGGTACTTCGTGGCCGCCTCGTGCACGACCGCCGCGACGGTCGACAGGTTCGCCGCCACGTGGTGCTCGAAGCCGCGCTCGCAGATGAAGCGCAGCAGCTCCTGCATGCGCGGGATCTGGACGACCCCGGCGCCGCCGAAGGTCTCCAGCGGATCGTCGGTGAACCGGCCCTCCCCCACGTAGCCGTGGATCCGGCCCTCGCGCTCGTCGGTCGAGAACCGCGCGTAGGTCATCGGCCCGCTCTTCACGCGGCCGACGCAGGTCCCGTAGGTGTTCTCCCGGCCGACCGTCCCGGCGATGATCGCCTGGTAGTCCATGCGGACATCCGCGAAGAAGTCCTTCGGCAGGTTGCTGCAGTGGAAGCAGACCGCCTTGTCCGGGTCGTCGGCGTAGTTGTTGTTCCAGTCGAGCAGCGCGCTCGGTGTCCCCGAGGCCAGCCGCAGCGCGTGCATGGCGATCGCGCCGCAGATGTCCACCTCGCACGCGCTCGACATCAGCTCGTTGCTCATCATGCTCATGACGGTGCATGGAACGACGCCGAAGTAGTGCTCGAGCGCGGTCCAGCACTGGATGGCGCTGATGGCGACGTCGGTTTCGCGCATCCAGCGGTCGACGACCGCGCCCAGCTTCGCCATCTTCATGAGCGACGGCGCCGGTACCCCCGCGGTCGGCACGTACGCCCGGATCGCCTGCAGCTTCTGCTGCGCCGCCTCGTCGTCGTCCTTCATCCGGTCCACGCGCCCGAGGATCTCCGACAGATCGATCGGCTCGATCGAGATGCCGCTCGCCTCGAGCAGCTTCTCGCTGTAGCGGACGGTGTTGAAGGCGGCAGGGCGGGCGCCGATGGCGCCGACGCGCAGCCCGCGCAGGCCGCGGACGAGGCGGCAGACGCCCACGAACCACTCGAGATCTCTGCGGAAGAGATCCGAGTCGGGCGCCTCGGTGTGGCGCGTCGTGAGCGAGTACGGCGTCCCGTACTGGGCCAGGTTGTTGCAGACCGACATCTTGCCGCAGAAGCTGTCGCGGCGGTCGCGGATCGACATGCGCCCCGGCGTGTCGGGCGTTGCCTGGACGAGCACCGGGACGCCGAGGTCCGCCATCCGCAGCGTGTCGGCAATGGCGCGCTCGTCTCCGAAGTTCGGCAGCGTCACGATCACGCCGTCGATCACGTCGCGACGGGCCGCGAAGAGCGCTGCGCACGCGCGCGCTTCTTCGCGGGTCTCCACGGCGCCGTGCTTGGAGTCGGACGGCCCGAGGACCACCACCTCGAGACCGGCTTGCTCGATGACGCGAATCATCTCGTCCCGGCCGCTGCGCGCCAGGTGATCGGGAAAGAAGCCGCGGTTGCCGACGATGAGGCCGAGCGTGACGCGCGTGGCGTGAGCGATCATCGAGGTCTTCGCGGTGAGAACCGGTACGAGTAGAGGCCGCCGAGCACGACGAGCAGCGCGCCCCACCAGATCCCGGCGTGCAGGTTGCCGAGCACCACGTGCCGGGCCGGCGGCACCGCCAGCTCGTACAGGCCGGCGCCGAGGATCAACACCCCGTAAAGGAGCAGCAGCACGCCGATGAAGAACCAGATGGAAATCCGGCCGTGGCCCCGTGGTGAGCCTGCCGAGCCCGCCTGTGGTGAGCCTGTCGAACCCGCCTGCATGAGTCGCCCCTACCAGAACACGATGTTGAGGACCACGAACACGGCGCCGACGACGCCGGCCCAGAAGATGGGCCGCTGGTAGACACTCAGGTGCCCCTCCGACGGGACTTCGGTGCAGCCGTAGACGAGCCCCGCCAGCTCGGCCACCGGCTTGCGCTTTGTCAGCAGGCTGACGATCACGGTGATGACGACGCAGATGATCCAGGACCACAGCGCGCGGTACATGTTCTCGGCCATGTCACGCGCCCGCGGTGACAGGGCGATGTATCGCAGCGCGGCCGGATCCAGCTTCACCCAGGCCCACATGCCGATCGACGAGACGGTCCCCGCCAGCAGCCCCCAGAAGCCGCCTGCCGGCGTCGCCCGCTTCCACAACATGCCGAGGAGGACGGTGCCGAACAGCGGCGCGATGAAGAAGCTGAAGAGCGCCTGCACGTAGTCCATGATGCTCAGGAACTGCATCACCAGGTACGCGGTGCCGATGCTCGCCAGCACGCCGACGATCGTGCACCAGCGGCCCATCCGCACGTAGTGCGCGTCATCCGCGCGCGCTCGGATGAGGGCGCGGTAGATGTCGTAGGTCCACACCGTGGCGAACGCGCTGACGTTGCCCGCCATGCCGGACATGAAGCCGGCAATCAGCGCCGTGATGCCGAGGCCCAGCAGGCCGGGGCCGCAGTAGCGGGCGAGCATCAGCGGCAGCACCTCGTTGTAGCTGTGGCCGCCGGTCACCACGGCCTGCCCCTCGCCGGTCAGCCGCATCGGCAGCAGCGCCAGGCCGAGCAGGCCCGGCAGGATCACGATGAACGGCACCATCATCTTGAAGGCGGCGCCGATGATCGGGGCGAGCTTCGCCGAGCGCAGGTCCTTCGCGGCCAGCACCCGCTGCACCACGAGGAAATCGGTCGTCCAGTAGCCGAACGAGATGACCCAGCCGAGACCGAGAACGATCCCCGTCCAGTGGATCCCCATCGGGTTGTCGCCGAAGTGGTACATCGTCCGCCACAGGTGTGTGTGATCCTGCCCGGGAAAGTTGGCCGCGATGCGGCTCACCATGCCGCTCCAGCCGCCGGTCTCGATGAGGCCGATCGTCGGGATGAGCAGCGCGCCCAGCCAGATGAGCACCAACTGCAGCACCTCGTTGAAGATGGCGGAGAAGAGGCCGCCCAGGCCCACGTAGACCGCCACCGTGATCGATGACACCCAGATGCTGAAGTGGATGTCCCAGCCGAGCACCACCTTGAGGACGAGCGCCATCGAGTACATGTTGATGCCGCTCATCAGCACCGTCATGAAGGCGAACGAGATCGCCGAGAGCCCCCGCGCCGGCTCGCCGAAGCGCAGCTTCAGGTAGCCCGGCACCGAGTGCGTCTTCGAGATGTAGTAGAACGGCATCATCACGATGCCGAGGAACAGCATCGCGGGGATGGCGCCGATCCAGTACCAGTGCGTGGCGAGGATGCCGTACTGGTAGGCCGCCGCCGCCCAGCCCATCAGCTCCAGCGACCCGAGGTTGGCCGCCAGGAAACTGAGACCGGCGACCCACGCCGTCATCTCGCGGCCGGCCAGGAAGAAGTCGTCGCCGGTTCGGGTGTACCTCTTCAGGTAGAACCCGATGCCCAGCACCGCAGCGAAGTAGAGGACGATGATGGCGAGATCGACGGGCGCCAGCGACAGCAGGCGAGCGGGCACGTCCTGGGGCATCTACCGCGTCTTCCCTTTCACCTTCCAATAGACGACGTACCGCTCGTCGAACAGGCGGTTGAGTGGAATGAGCGTGACCTTCCGGCTCTGGCCGACGGTCTGGAACGTGAGCGGCTGCCCGCCCACCGGCTCCACCCACGATGCCTGCGCGATGTCATCCGCAACGATGTCAGGCGCGGGCGCCGGCAGCCCCTCGAGATAGCAGCGGTACTCGCCGTACATCATCGCCTTCGTCAGCCCCTCGGCACCGAGCCGTCCCGCGAGCACCAGCGGGCCGTACATGATCGCCTGCACGCGCGGGTCGTCCGGCATCGGATGCACAGACAGGTTCATCGGCAGCGCCAGTTCAACCCGGTCGCCGGTCTTCCAGGTGCGCGTCAGCGTGAGATAGCTCGACGGTCCGCCGAAGACCCCCAGCAGCGTGCCGTTCAGCTTCAGCGTCCCCCCACTAGTGGCCCACCAGGGCACCCGCACCCGCAGCGTGAGCTCCACCGGCTTGTCCACCTGCACGACGATCGACGTCCCCTGCTCATCGGGAAACGCCGTCTCCTGCCTGATGCGGACGCCCTTCTCCGGCCACTGCACGTCCGACGCGATGAAGAGGTTCACGTAGACGCCCACGTCGTCGTGGACGTAAATGCTGTCGGCCAGCTTCGCGAACTCCTCGACGCCGGTCCCCGTGCAGCACCAGAACGAGTTGAGCGCGGACCCGTAGAACTTCCAGTACCCGGCGGCGAGCGGATAGTAGTACATCAGCGCGGCATCACCCGGGTGCTGGGTGCCGAGGCGATGATTGAACAGGGTGCGCTCGTAGAAGTCGGCCAGGCGCGGGTCGGCCGTCCAGGTGAAGAGGTGCCGCGTGAGCTTGAGCATGTTGTAGGAGCAGCAGCACTCGGCGCTCCCCTCGCCGAGCTCGGTCGACAGCACCCCGGGCGGCGTCGCCCAGATCTCGCCGTTGCTCGTCCCGCCGGTGCAGTAGCACCGGTCGCCGGTCACCTGGCGCCAGAAGTACTCAGCGATGCTCCGATAGCGGTCGTCGCCGGTCAGCTCCCACCGCCGGGCGGCGGCGATCACCTTCGGGATCTGCGTGTTGACGTGCAGGCCCTGCAGCTCGTCACGGTGCGCCGCCAGCGGGTCGAGGAACGCCTTGTGGTCGAAGCGCCGCGCCTGGTCCAGGTACTCTTCCTTCTTCGTGACCGCCGACAGGTTGCAGAGCACCTCCCCCATGCCGCCGAACTCGACCTGGAGCATGCGCGCGAGCTGCGCCTCGCTCATGCCCTTCGTGTAGACACCCACCCATGCGGCCATGTCCTCGGCCGTCTTGAGCGCCTGCTCGTTGCCGCAGTGCAGATACATGTCGAGGTGGCCCGCCATGATCTTGTGCAGCGTATAGAACGGGGCCCATACCTTCCTGCCCGCGCGTAGCCTGTCGAAGAGCTCCTCGGGAAAGGCGCTCAGGTAGCCGTTGCCGAGTGCCCTCTGGCACTTCGCCAGCTCGGCCACCATCCGGTCGCCCTTCGCCCTGAGGTCGTCGTCGCCGAAGCTGGAGTAGCCGAGGGCGCAGGCCGACAGGAAATGGCCGCCGGCGAAGTGGCCGCGCAGCTCGCAGTCCGGCTTCTCCCAGCCGCCGACCGGTTCGGCCGACGACGACAGTCCCGCGTTCACGCGGAAGGTGTGGAGCAGGCGGTCCGCCGGAAGGAAGTGCAGGTACTTGCGATTCGCCTCGGCCGCGTCGCGGAATGGCCCGGCGCCCAGGCGGACCTGCTTGAGGGGAAACGGCTGCAGCGCACCGACAATCTGGCTGCCCACCGGTTGCAGGCGCTGATCGATGCCAGCCGCCTGTGGCTCGCCGCCGGCGGCCGCCCTCGCGGGCTCACTTAAGAGCACCGCTCCCGCCGATGCCGCGGTCGCCAGGAAGGTTCGCCGAGTGACTCGCCCGGACATCTTCTTCCCCCTCCGGTTTGACTCCTCCTTGACCGCGGCCGGCACCTGCTGGTCGCTCGTTCGACGAATCATACCGCTACTGCAAGGTCAGCAGCGGCTCGCCCAGCCGCCGCTCGTCGATGTGGATCCCGAGGCCCGGTCCGGTCGGCACCGCCAGCCGGCCTTCCTTCCGGCACGGCGCATCATCGGCCAGCCGGACGTCCACGTAGCTGTTGAAATCGGTTGAGGTGAACAGAAACTCGGGCCGCGTGCTGGCCGCCAGGTGCGCGATGGCGGCCGTCGCGATGTCCCCGCCCCAGCTGTCCTCGATTGTCATCACGATGCCGAGCGTCTGGCACAGGTCGCGCAGCTGCCGCGCCCTGGTCAGCCCGCCGACGCGCGAGATCTTGATGTTCACGGCGTCCATCGCGCGCTGCTCGTACGCGGAGACGAGCGGCCCGATCCCTTTGATGACCTCGTCGAGCACCATCGGCAGATCGGTGTGCGCCCGGACGACGAGGCACTCCTCGAGCGTCGGACATGGCTGCTCGACATAGACATCGAGGCCGGCCAGCGCGTTGACGACGCGGATGGCCTGGTGCGTGAGCCATCCGGTGTTGGCATCGGCAACGAGGACGTCGCCAGGCTGAAGCACGTCGAGCACCGCGCGGATGCGTCTGACATCCGTCTCGGCGTCGCCTCCTACCTTGAGCTGGAAGCGCCGGTAGCCCTCGGAGCGGTAGCGGGCGACCGCACGGGCCATCGCCTCGGGCGGCTGCTGCGAGATGGCGCGGTAGAGCGGATAGTCGTCCACGTACCGGCCGCCGAGCAGCGTGACCACCGGCAGGCCGGCCGCCTGGCCGAGGATGTCCCAGCAGGCGACATCCACCGGCGACTTCACGTAGTTGTGGCCGCTGAAGGCCGAGTCGACGAGCGAGGCAATCACCTGCGGCCGGCACGGGTCCTGCCCAAGGAGCGATGGCCCGATCTCGGCGATCCCCGACGGCACGCCGCGCGCGTACGCCTCCATGTAACCCGACCCGAGAGGGCACACCTCGCCGAAGCCCGCAATGCCCTCGTCGGTTGAAAGCTTGATGATCGAGCTGGTGAACGACTCGACGGCGTGGCCGCCCGACCAGGCGTACTCACGGTCGTGCAGCCCATACCGGACCTGGTACACGTCGATCCGCGTGATTCTCATCGCAAACCTCACTCCCCGTCGCGCAGACGCAGACCGTGCGACAAGGCGTCAGCCTGGCCACGCCCGCAGCACACACCCATCTCGTAGGGCAAGGCGTCAGCCTTGCCACGCCCGAGCAGACGCAGGAGCGACAGTATAATCCCTGCACGGAAGGAGGGCAGGAGAGAAGAAGGCGAGGAGGGGAGGAGGGAAGGAGGGAAGCAGATTCTGCCCTTCTGCCCTTCTTCACTCAGCGCGGCAGCGCGACGATGCGGGCGCCGTGCAGCTCGCCCCAGTTGTGATGGTTCTTGTCCTCGACCCAGCGCGCAGCCGCGACGATCCGGTTGCCGGACGATGGTACCTTGATTCGCAGCCCCTGGAACTTGTCACAGGTGCCGCGCGCGTCGTTCTGATCGATCGTCGCCTGGCAAGGAATCTCGACGACCAGACGGTTGCTGGTTTTCTGATTGCCCGGCCGCAGCAGCTTCTGATATGGGCCATCCGGCCACAGGTAGATGACGAGATCGCCGTCGCGGGCGAACTCGATCGCGTCGACCGATCCGGTCGCCACCTCGCACGCCGACAGCACTCTCAGCCGGTCCTTCGAGTACACCGGCGCCCAGAGCGCCTCGTCGCACGTCACCGCGATGTCGTTCTGGGTGATGACGCACGACTTGTCCTGTCCGTCCCCGATTCCCGAGCAGCCGGGCGAGAGTTGCGTCGTGTATCCTTCGGGTCCGTGGGTGGCCGCCACGGAGTACTGGTGGCCGATCGGCACCGCGATCTCGATGGGGGTCGTGTTGCCCGCGAGGGTCTGCGGCGGCGCCGCTTCACGCGTCACCGTGAAGGTGAAGTCGGACGGGATGGCGGAGCCGTAGTGCGCGTTCGAGACCTTCAGGAGAATGCTCAGCCGGCTGCGAAGCGGCTCGCTGTCCGGTGGCGGAGAGCTCGAAACCGCTGCCGGAGACTGCGAGTTGGAAGAACAGCTTGCCACCACAAGGAGCACGCCGACCGCTGGAACAACCACACCCAGAACGGTCCGTAGACGCTTCATGGCCACACCATATCGGCCCCGGGTTTTCACGCCGGGGGTGCGGTCACCTATACATGACCTGTCTACCAGGGGGCTGTGTGCGCGTTGTGAGAGAGGACGGACCGAGAGTTGCGGCGATTGTATCACTTTCCCGGCGGATGTGCAGCCACCAGTCTCTGCTGCAGGTCGTAGGTCAGGACCCGCCACGATACGTCCAGCTCCCGGGCCGCGGCGGCTTGTCCTTCCTGGCAGGCAGCGACCGGCACGGCCGCCCGGGTCTGCAAATCCCAGCAACCGGGCTGTGATGTATACCCCTGGCCCGCCAGAAACAAGTGTTTGCCGTCCACCCAGTCGCCATACCGGCGGACCACCGGCCCGTCCCCCGGCTGACCAAGAAGGTTGCGGCCAACGTACGGCAGCGGAGCGGGATCGACGCCGAGGAGAGCAAGCACTGTCGGGGCGACGTCGGTCTGACCGGCCTCGAGGGTGATCTCCTGCCGGGGCGCCCGTTCGCCCGGCACCCGGATGACCAGCGGGACCCGGTCCGCGAGATACCAGTCGAGCTCGTCGTGGTGGAACCCGGCCGCCCGCGACACCTCGTCCCAGAGCACGCCCGCCTCGTGGTCTCCCTCGACGACGAGAACGGTGTCGTTCAGCAACCGCGCCTGTTTCAATCCCTCGACGAAGTCGCCCAGCCCCGCGTCGAAGAAATGCATCGCGTGGAGGTAGTTGGCGAGCTGGGTGTCTTTCCACGGACCGAGATCCAGCGTCTTGTGCGCCTCAGGAAAGCTGTCGAACGGGTGGTGCAACGAGAGCGTGATGAGCCACGCGTAGAACGGCTTGGGCAGCGCCGCGAGGCGGGGCGCCATCTGGCGGAGGAAATCCCTATCGTTCAACCCCCACCCGATTCGTTCGCCCGGCCCGAAGTCGGGCGCGAAGAAGCTGCGCGTGAAGCCGAACGCCGGGTGCATGACGCGCCGGTTCCAGAAGGTCGCATCGAAGGCCACTGCCGAAACGGTGTGGTAGCCACGGCCGCCAAGGAGCGCCGGCACCGCGACGAAGTGGTCGGCGGGGTAGCGGAAGGCGGCGGCGCCGTGACCGGGCGGGAGCAGAGAGACCGCATTGATCACCTCGGCGTCTGAGGTGCGGCCCTCCCCCACCTGATCGACCACCCGCGAGGACCACACGCTCTCGTCGCGCAGCCGATTCAGGTGTGGCGTCACCTCCTGGCCGTTCACGCGCAGTCCGACGACGAACCCCTGCAGCGATTCGACCAGGATGAGGATGACGTTCCGGCCGCGCGCCGCACCGAACCACGGGCCCACCCCGGCCCGCTGGGGTGCACGCCGCGCGAACCACTCGCGCACGTCGTCCATCTGCGCCTCGCTGAGCGGCGGGCGGAAGACCTTCGCCCGGAGATATCCCCAGGCGTCGTCCGCGTGAAAGCCGAACGCCCCGAGATCCTCGACGACATTCAGGTTCCGGAAGACGACGTCGAAGCTCCCCTTCTCCAGCCGGGCGAGGGCGGGCGTTCGGACGCCGCTGACGAGCAAGACCAGCAGGCCGAGCACGGCCACGGCACGCTGGGCGCGTCGCGCTCGCAGGGAGACGTCTGGCAGGCGGGTCAGCACGACGACCAGCGGGAGGGCGACGAACAGATCGGCCACGAGCCACACATCCCGAGCCGCGAGCAGGCTGCGGACGCTGGCTTCGAGGCGGCCCGCCTGGCCCGACGCGAGCAGGGCGGCACTCGAGAGAACGTCGCCGAAGTACCGGAAATAGACGACATCCGCGAGAAGGACCACGCTGCCCGCAGCCGCAACGGCCCACGCCGCCCACGCACGGTGCCGCCGGGGCAGGAAGAACAGCAGCAGCACCGGAACGAAGGCGGCAGTGGAGGCCGATGCGAGGATCGCGCCCGCCGTCACGTCGAGGTGCGTCTCCATCAGCAGCAGCAGCTGCTTGGGGAAGAGCGAGGTCGTGCACCAGACCAGGTCCAGCACACCAAGGACGGCGAACACCCTCCCGCGCGGCTCCCGGCGCCGCCGGCCGAGGATCAGCGCAAGTCCGATCAGCACGACGAGCGATGGCGACACCTCGCAGAGGGCTCGCGCGACCGACATGCCGGCCGGGACCACGAAGACGATCGTCCGGCCGGGCGGAGCCGGATCACGCTGGGAGAACCAGGTGACGCCCTCTTGCACGACGTCCCACTGCAGCAGGTAGATACCCGGAGTCGGGGGGGTCCCGAGATGGCCGTCGAGCGTGATCGATTGCCGGGGTTCAATCACGCGCGGCAGCTCCGTCCGCACCGAATCGAGCACCAGAGGCACACCGCGAAGATCGAACCAGTGATACGAGAGCCGGTACTGCGCGGCCGGGTCCAGCGGCACGGCGCCGTCGTTTCGCAGGCTCAGCCGCACGTCGAGCTCGCGGTCGGCAACGACTACCCGGGGGGCGCCGCCGGACAGCAGCGTGAAGGCGTGGCTCCCACGAAAGCGGGGCGCCGCGGCGGAGACGGCGGTGGCGAGAAGAAAAAGGAAAAGGAGGGAGACCTTTCGCATCACTGGACGAGGAGCATTCCTGACAGCGTGCATGGAACGACGCGAGAAGTCAACGCGTGGAAGCGGAGCCCATTCTGCTTGGCGCTTGCCTTATGCCCTGAACAGGCGTAGTGTTGGGATGGTTTTGCTTTCCTGAGCAACTGCTGCCCGACGTCGGGCCCTTCCTCGACGCCAAGCCCCAGCTCCTCACCAAAGCTCCGTCGCCGGCTCAGCCCGCGAAACGGACGCCATCGGCCCGGTATCCCGACGACCCTAAACGGAAGGGAGAGAAAGACATGCTGACCTACTTGCTGGCGGCCGTGGTGGTCCTGGTCTGTGGCTTCGGGCTATGGATGTGGAGAGGCGGGCCGTCGCGTTCGGTCGTCCAGC
>Ga0315280_10004457_pt1 | contig 20644 bp, 22 predicted proteins | sample YL17G06_40_MG_FD_203697 | JGI IMG/M metagenome (GOLD analysis project Ga0315280, IMG submission 203697) | Sediment microbial communities from Yellowstone Lake, YNP, Wyoming, USA - YL17G06_40 | ecosystem: Environmental > Aquatic > Freshwater > Lake > Sediment | place: USA: Wyoming | collected... | reverse complement strand
ACCTGCCCTGGCCGTGAGCAATGGGCAGCTCGATGACGTCGCCGTTCGAATAGGCGCGGGTGAAACGCGTATCGCGGCGCTCGATCTTCAGGTGTACCGGTCCGTGATTGAAGCGCAGCGAATCGTTGCGCAGGAGCGCTCCGGGCAAGAGGCCAATTTCGGTCAGGACCTGGAATCCGTTGCAGATGCCGATCACCGGACGGCCCTGCCGAGCATGCTCGACCACTGAGTCCATGATGGGGGAGAAGCGCGCGATGGCTCCGGCGCGCAGATAATCACCGTGCGCAAAGCCGCCGGGCAGGATCACGCAGTCGCTGTCTTCCAAGTCGCGCTGACGATGCCAGAGGAAGCGAACCGGCAAACCCAGCTCTTTTTTCAGCCCCCAGTAGCAATCGTAATCGCAGTTGGAACCGGGGAAAACGATGATGCCGAAGGTCATGGCTTTGTCGGAGCGCACCCGGGGGCGCGCCCATCAGGTCAGGGCGGACATGCAGATCCGCCCCTACGGATTGATTTCGATGGAAAAGGTTTCGATGTTGATATTGGCCAGCAGGCGGCGGCACATCTCCTCGAGCCGAACTTTAGGATCCTGCCCGGGCAGCGGCGTGAAATCGAGCGTCACATACCTACCGATGCGGACTTCATCAACCTCACGGTAGCCCAGATCGCGCAGAGCGCTGGCCACCGCTCTTCCCTGAGGATCCAGGATATCAGGCTTGGGAGTGATGTAAATTCGGGCGGTCATTTGGGATTAAGAATTCGGCTTTTTTCAGGGTCGAGGTTCATGCCATAGGGATTATTTTATCTCCAATTCGGAATCCAGCTCTTCTTCGGCTGGCGTCACGCCGAATATGGCGAGAACAAGACCTCGCAAGATGTAGAGCGAGATGAGAGGAAAGAAAGCCAGCGGCGGTTTCAAGGCGATCAGGCTGATGGCAAGCAGGATGAAAATGACGCGCAGCGGGCTCTTCAGAGTCTCCTTGATGCTAAATCGGGGCATGCCCTCATAGGGAATATGGCTGACCATCAAAATGGCCAGCGCGATGGTCAAAGGAATCAGCAGCGGCTCCAACTGCAGGTCACCCCAGAATGCATAGTTGAAGATGATGAAGGTGGCAATGGCATTGGCCTGGATGGGAATGGGAAGTCCCACGTAGAACGCCTTCTTTTCACCTATGGTGGCCGACAGGTTAAACCGCGCGAGTCTGATGACGCCGAAAAGCAGCGGGAGAGACGCCAGGAAAATGCCCATGAAGGCCAACTTGTGAAATGACGTCAAGTATAAAAGCACGCCGGGAGCCACACCGAAGGAGACGGTATCGGCAAGACTGTCCAATTCAACTCCCATCTCCGACGACTTGTTCATTAAACGCGCCAGCTTCCCATCGAGGCCGTCGCAGATGGAGGCGATCACGATGAACCAGCAGGCGGTCAGGAAGTGGCCTTCGATGGCCTGAACGATAGCCCAGAAACCGAAGAAGAGGTTGAGTCCCGTGAGCAGGCTGGGAAGCCAGATCATTTCATTTCTCCAGAGGAAGAGTTCCGATGATAGTTTCTCCGGCGCGCACCTTCTGCCCCAGCTTGACCTTGAGTTCGCAAGTCTGCGGCAGATAGAGATCCACGCGGGATCCGAATTTGATCATGCCGAAGCGTTCGCCCGTCGCCACCTGCTGGCCTTCGCGCAGATGACAAACGATGCGCCGCGCCACCCAGCCGGCGATCTGCACGCAGCCGACAGGCCCATGGCGACTCTCGATGCCGACATACTGGCGTTCATTTTCCAAGCTGGCCTTCGGCTTAAAGGCCGCGGAGAATTTCCCGCGCGCGTGGCGCAGCGCTATGATCTTGCCCCCAATCGGAATGCGGTTGACGTGCACATCGAAAGGGGACATGAAAATGGATAACTTCATGGCGGGCGCGGCAGGCCGCGCCCTTAGATTGCTGATCTCGAATGGATCTTGCTGAGCTTTGCTAATTTCAATGACTTTCCCGTCCGCGGGCGCTACCACGATATCCGGATCAGCCGGCAGGCGCCGCACCGGATCGCGAAAGAAATACAGGGAAAGAGCCAGCGGCGCCAATCCTAAAACCGTCAAGAGGACGGCAACGCCAGGGAAGAATGCCATCCCCAGAGTAACGCAGAAGATGGCCAGCAAAGATGCTGTTAGCAGGATGGACCTGCCTTCCGGTGCCATCGCCGTCAAGTGCTGATGATACGATCGCGCAGTTCTTGATAAGCCTTCTCCACTCCGCCCATGTCGTGGCGGAAGCGATCCTTGTCCAGCTTCTTATGCGTCTTCTTGTCCCAGATGCGGCAGGTGTCCGGGCTGATTTCATCCCCCAGGAAGAGCTCATTGCCCCGCCGGCCGAATTCCATCTTGAAATCCACGAGAAGCAAGTTTCGGCGGTCGAAAAAAGATTTCAGGATGGCGTTGACCTTGCAGGCCATGCGCCCGATGGCGCGCATTTCATCTGGAGTCGCATGGCCGAAGGCGTAAGCGTGATATTCGTTGATCATGGGGTCGTGGAGCTTATCATCCTTGAGATAGTACTCGAGGATGGGATACTCCATGACCGTGCCTTCCGGAATGTTGTAGCGGGTGCACAGACTGCCGGCTGCCACATTGCGCAAGACCACTTCGATGGGAATGATTTCGAGTTTGCGCACCAGCATCTCCCGCGGAGCGACCTTTTCCAAGAAATGCGTGGGGATGTGGTAATTCTCCAGGTATTCGAACAGGAATGCCGAGATGTCGTTGTTGATTTCGCCCTTATGGGGGATAACGCCTTTCTTGACCCCATCGAAGGCCGTGGCGTCGTCCTTAAATTCCTGGATCAGGTAGCCTTCATCCCCGCTCAGATAAAGCCTCTTCGCTTTTCCTTCGTAAAGCAGTTCTCTTTTCTGCAAGGTAAACTCTCCTATCGCATAAAGAAATCACATATTGTCGGTTTTAGGTCAGCCCCACGCGCGCAAAGATGGCGTTGACGCCTTTGAGGGCTGATTCCAGGCTGAAGCAGGCGGCAATCTCGGCTTCGGAGAGAAGCGTTTTGACTTCCTTATCCGCCAGCAGCAGATCACGGAATTGGGCGCCGCTTTCCTGAGCATTCTGGGCGATTCGCTGAACGATGCGGTAGGCCTGGTCGCGCGATTGTCCTTTTTCCACCAGAGTTAGAAGCACGGCCTCGGAATAAATGGCTCCGCGGGTTGCTCCCAGATTGGCGGCCATGTTTTCCGGCCGGATGACCAAGTTCTTCAGCACGTTGTTGAAGGTCCGGAGCAGGTAGTGCAGCGCATGAGCGCTGTCGGGGAAGATGACGCGTTCGGCAGAAGAGTGCGAGATATCGCGTTCATGCCATAAAGCCACGTTCTCCATCGCCGTTAAGGCGTAGCCGCGCAGCAGCCGGGCCATGCCGCAAATCCGCTCGCACAGGATGGGGTTGCGCTTGTGCGGCATGGCGGACGAGCCCTTCTGCTTGCTGGTGAAGCCCTCCTGCACTTCGTTAACCTCGGTGCGGTGCAGATGACGAATTTCCTGAGCGAACTTCTCCAGCGAGCAGCCGATCAAGGCCAGCGTATTCATCCAGTGAGCGTGGCGGTCGCGCGCCACGATCTGCGAAGAGACCGGCTCCGGAATCAGCCCCAGCTCGCGGCAGACGTCCTCCTCGATGCGCGGATCCAGATGGGCGAAAGTCCCGACGGCGCCGGAGATTTTGCCGACGCAAATCTGATCCAGGGCGTCTTCCAGGCGTTCCTGATGGCGCAGGATTTCGCTGTACCACGAGGCCAGCTTCAGGCCGAACGTGATGGGCTCAGCGTGAACGCCATGCGTGCGGCCGATCATGGCGGTCTCCTTGTGCTGGACCGCCAGAGAACCCAGCGTTTCGCGCACCTGACGCAAGTCCTCCAACAAAATCTGGCCGGCATCCTTAAGCTGGAGCGCCAACGCCGTGTCCAGGACGTCCGACGAGGTCAAGCCGCGGTGCAGGTAGGAGGCTTCCGGGCCGACGTTTTCGCCGACTGAGGTCAAGAAGGCGATGACATCGTGCTGCACCTCAGCTTCAATGGCTGCGATGCGGTTGACGTCAAATCGGGCGCGCTCCTGGATGACCTGCACGGCCTCGTGCGGGATCATCCCGAACTTCGCCAGCGAGCGGCAGACGGCCAGTTCGACCTTGAGCCAGGCGCCGAACTTGGCCTCTTCCGACCAGATGGCCGACATGTCGGGAAGGCTGTAACGTGGAATCATGCTCTTACCCTAAATTCGGGATTCGTAGGGATCTGACTAATCCAGCTCCCGCAATTTATCGCGGCATCTCCGCCAATTGCAGGTAGAGATCCAACTGCTTGCCATCGCGGTAGACGGTGAACACCAGCCTATCTCCCACCTTCAGATCCTCGTTCTCCAGGTAGCCGCGCACGGCGTTGTAGTTGCTGACGGGTTGATGGTTGATCGCCAGAATCACGTCGGCGACCTGGAATCCTGCCTTTTCCGCCGGACTATTGGGCTCCACATCGGTCACGATCACGCCATCGGTGGTGGGCAGGCGCATGGACAGCGCGATCATGCGGTCCAGATTCTGGATGGACAGACCGGTCCAGTAGTTGCGGTTAACGCCGCCACTGGAACGCAGCTCGTCCACGATTTGCTTGATGCGGTTGATGGGGATGGCGAAGCCGATGCCCAGCGATCCGCCGCCGCCTTCGGTGAAAATCAGGGTGGACATGCCGATCACTTCGCCCGCGCTGTTGACCAGCGGGCCGCCGGAATTGCCGCGGTTGATGGAGGCGTCGGTCTGCAGCATATCCTTGTAGACGCGGCCCTCCGGAGTGCGGTTGAAGTCGCGGTTCACTGCGGAGATCACGCCGACCGTTACCGAGGGCTGATCGCCCACGTCGAAGAGACCGAAGGGATTGCCCAGGGCGATGGCCCATTCGCCGATGATCACGCTGTCGGAGTTGCCCATTTCTACGGCGGGCAGATTCTGAGCGTCCACTTTAAGCAGCGCGATATCACTGTAATAATCAATGCCGACGATCTGGGCTTTATACTGCTCTCCGGCGGTGGTGGTTACAAGAATTTCAGCGGCATTGTGCACCACGTGTTCATTGGTGACGATATAGCCGTCCGGGCTGATGATAAAGCCCGAGCCCAGGTTTTCCACCTTCTGGCGGTAGATGCGCTCGGGAAATAACCCGCGAAAGACGGGATCATCCCAGAAGGGGCTGCGGTAGCGGTATTCGCGCACCTGAGTAACGTTGATTCCCAGCACCGCCGGCGCGACCTTCTCAATCGCCTGCGTGATGGCGTTGCGACGGCTCTGGTTGAGCTGATAAGTCAAATCCTGCGCCGCCGCCGCGCGATAGCCAGCTCCCACGGTCGCCGGTTGTTCCTGGCCCGCCAGAGAATCGGGCACGGCGGGCTCCGCAGCAGGATGCGCCCGCTGGTATTCGCGGAAACCCAGAACGGCTACCGCGCCCAGCAGGAAGCCCAATAATAAATCACGCCAGAATTTCACTTTGCCTTCGGGATTTTTTCCCAATCCTTCAAGAAGCGATCAATGCCTACGTCGGTCAATGGATGCTTGACCAACTGTTCGATCACTTTATAGGGCATGGTAACGACGTGCGCGCCCATTAAAGCCGCTTCCACGACGTGCATAGGGTGGCGTACGGAAGCCACCAGAACCTCGGTCTGGAAGTCGTAGTTCTCATAGATAGTCAAGATCTGCTCGATCAGATCCATGCCGGAGGTGCTGACGTCGTCCAGGCGTCCCACGAAGGGGCTGACGAAGGTCGCCCCGGCTTTGGCCGCCAGGATCGCCTGCGTGGGGCTGAAGACCAGGGTCATGTTGACCATGATGCCTTCGCCGGTGAGCTGCTTGCAGGCCTTCAGGCCGTCAATCGTCATGGGGCATTTGATGGCGACGTTCTTGCCGATCTTGGCCAGCCCATGCGCCTCTTTCAGCATACCCGGTGCCTCGAGAGAAATCACTTCCGCCGAGATCGGCCCGTCCACGATGCTGCAAATTTCGCGCAGTAGATCGTAGAATTCGCGCTTCTCCTTAGCGACCAAAGAGGGGTTGGTGGTGACGCCGTCCAGGAGCCCCATGGAGGCCGCCTGGCGGATTTCTTCGATGTTCGCCGTATCAATGAAGAATTTCATGAGTACCTCTATCTACCGGCGGCAGCCCCGCCACAAAGTGGTCCCTTTAGGAAAGGGATGGCTCTGCCATGAACTGCCGCTGTACCCGTTTTGAGAGAAATCAAATATGAACAAAAGGAAATGCCTGTTGGTCGCTGGAATCCTTTTCCAGAGCGGGATAGGGCGCGTATCCGACGCGCATCAAGCAAAGCCCCTGAGCCGGGGCGCAGAAAATATCATTGCACTTGCGCGCGCCGTGCAAAAACTCCAGAAACTCCTCCACCTTGAAGCGGCCTCGCGCCACGTCCATCATAGCGCCCACCAGACAGCGCACCAGGTGACGCAAAAAACGATTGCCCACAATGTGAAAGCGCCATTCATCGCCGCAAGCTGCCCAACCGGCGGCGTAAATGAAGCACTTGCAGTTCTCAGCTTCCGACGCCGAATGAGGGTCTTGCTCAGAACTGGCAAAAGCCGTGAAATCGTTTTCGCCGGTCAGATGACTCGCGGCTTCCTGCAAGAGATCCGCATTGAGTTGGAATTTGCAGCGCCAACCGTACTGCCTCTCCAAGGCGTGCGGCTGCATAAAAATGCGATAACGATACCAACGCCAACAAGCGGAATAGCGCGCGTGAAAATCCGGCGCTGCCTCGCTGACATCGCGAATCCGAATGTCTGCCGGCAAGGAGGCATTCAGGGCATTGCAGATCGTTTCCGGCGAAAACCTACCAGGTGCGTCAAAGTGCGCGACCTGGCCCAGAGCGTGGACTCCGGTATCGGTGCGTCCGGCGCCTGTGATTCTGATATCCGTACCAAAGAGCTTCTTTAACGCTGCCTCCATCGCACCTTGAACTGTGCGGCGATGGGGCTGCCATTGCCAGCCGAAGAAGTCGCTGCCATCGTATTCGACCGTCAGCCGATAGCGCGGGTGGCGCACAGCATTGGACTGAGTCTGCTGAGCGCCAACTGACTGAGACTCATTCACTTCAGCGCAGCAGCCAAAAGCCCGCGGTGATCATTAGCGCCATTGTCAGTGACAGCGCGTCCGCCATTTTCAATTGCAGCGCCATCATCTGAGTACGCCCTCGGCCTCCTTGATAGGCGCGCGCTTCAAGCGCCATGGCCAGATCGTCCGCGCGCTTCTGCGCCCCGGCGAATAGAGGCAAAATCACCGGCAGCGTTTTTCTGATGCGAATGGGCCAGGCGCCTTCCAGGTCAGCGCCGCGGGAGATCTGCGCGCGGCGAATCTTTTCGGCCTCTTCGAAAAAAATGGGCACAAAGCGCAACGCAATGGAAAGCGCCAGTGCGCCTTCCGCTATGGGCATACCCAGGCGCGACAGCGGGCGCAGCATCCGTTCCAGCCCATCGGTCAAATCCTGAGGCGTCGTTAACGTCAGCAGAAGGCTTGACACCGAGATCAAGACGGCGATGCGAAGCGTGAACAAGATCCCAGCTTGCAATCCTTCAAGGGTGGCGGCAATCCCCAGAATGGGAACGGCAATTAGCACCTGGCCCGGATGAAAGAAAAGATGGATCGCAAACGTGATGGCATAAAGCCAGAAAAACGGCCGCAGATTTCTCCAGAGATGGCGCGCTGGAAGGCGCCCCAAGCCGTAGAGCCCCGATGATAGGACAAAGAGCAGAACAATGGCGGGGATCCGACTGACCACGAAAGTTGCAGCCATGAGCATGAGAGCGCTAAGCAGCTTCGTGCGGGGATCGAGACGGTGCAAAACAGAATCGCCTGCAAGATAACTCCCTATCGTGAGGTCACGCAGCATGGTCAAATTGTATAACCTTATAATTTAGCCATATTTGAGCAAGAAGTCAATCACAATCTTGTGCTTTTGAAAAGCTTCAGGGCGCACTCGAAGGCGCGCCCTTATTTTAACTTCCCTCAAAGATTTTCTTGAGATCATCGTCGTCTTTGGAGGTCCACCCGGGCGGAGCGGAGCCGTCCTCTTCTCGTTTGGACTCGCCTTTTTGGGGCCGAGATGAAGTTGTGATCCAGGCCCAGAACTGCTCGGATGTCATCCATTCCAGCCCGTGCAGCCTGGCGTAGGCTCCGATGTCCTTGCTGTCCGAAGAGACGATGACCAGGTGGCGGTTGCGTTCGTTGCTGGCGATTTCGCTGCGAATGAAGTTGTCCGCAGGAGAGGGTACAAAATAGACGTCCATTCCCTGGTGGCTGGCTTTGCTGACGTGGGGCTTGGCTCCGTCGAAGACCAGCGTGATTTTGAAGCGGCGCTGCGCTGACAGGCCCACTAACCGGCGCAGCAGTCGCTGCCGACGGCTTTCCAAATCTGCGGACGCCGGGCCGGCGAACTCAGGCACCTGGTGGAGCAGGTTGTAGCCATCTATCAAGTAGGTTCGCAGCACGGGAATGAGCCTACAGCAACGGCTGGAGGGCGGCTTGGAAGGTGGCCTGGTCGCGGTAGCCGACGAACTGGGCGCGGATCTGGCCCTGCCGATCCAGCACGAAGGTGAAGGGGATACTGCCGCGCTGATCCGACGGCAGGAGCTGCTGATAGGCGTTGTACACCTCTTCCGTGTACATGAGCACGGGATAGTTGACACCCTGCTCCGCCATGAAAGGCTTGACCACGCCCCAGCCTTCCTGATCCACAGAAACGCCGATCACCTGAAGCCCCTTTGATCCAAACTGATTCTGAAGCTCGACAAAATGGGGAATTTCCCGGCGACAAGGCGGGCACCAGGTCGCCCAGAAATCGAGGATAATCACCTTTCCTTTAACTTGAGCCAGTGAAAAGTCCTTGCCGTCCATGTTCTTCAGGGTGAAAGCCGGCGCCTGTGCCTGCCCTGAACTCACCTGCTGTTTCTGAGCGGGTTTGCTCTGGGCATTGGTTTCTTTCTGGCCGCTGCACGACAGCAGCACCAGCGCCGCCAAGAGGGCAGCGCCTGCGATTGACAGTCTCTTCATTTCATTTATCCCTTCAAGTGCTGGTCTATTTTCTCCTTGATCTTGGCTTTGGGCACTAATCCGACAATACGGTCAAGCAGCTTTCCGCCCTTGAAGAAGAGCACCTGGGGCACGGAGATGACCGCATGATCCTGGGCGATCCCGGGGCTGTCGCCGACGTCCACCTCCAGGATGTTGACCTGCTGCTGGTATTCAGCGGCCAGTTCATCCATAACGGGATGCAGTTTCTTGCAGGGGCCGCACCAGGTGGCTCCGAAATCTATGACGACCAGGCGGTCGCTGTTGACCACTTCGGATTCGAATTGAGCATCGGTGATTTTGGGGACTGGGGACATATTTTCTCCAGGTTAGCGATGCCGAAGCAAGCTTCGGCTCCGCCTTCTCAAATTGAATCTATTCAACAAGAATGCGATCCTTCCCATCGAACGGCGGCGACATGACGGACAGCGCCACCAGCGGTTCGGGGGCGCGGTTTTCGATGCCGTGAGCGGTGCGGCGAGGGACCACGACGACGTCACCGGGCTGGATCGGCCTGATCTCGCTGCCGACCGTCATGATGCCCCGCCCGCTGATAATATAGATGATTTCATCATGCTCAGCGTGATAATGGCGTCCCAGCTTCTGCCGGATTTGCACCAGGTTGACGCTCTGGGTGGAATCCCGGCCCACCGGCAGGCTGGAGAAGTTCTCTTCGTAGGGCAGCGGCTTCTGCTGAAGGATTTCAAAGACGCTGCCGCGGAAGGCTGAGGTGTCCGCCGGCGCGGGCGGGCCGACCTGAGCAGAAGGATTCCTGGCGCCGAATGAGACCCAAACGGCGAGCAGTATGAAGCGAAGCGACGACTTCATCTTTTCCCTCCGGAGCGTTATCGGATGCGATCCATGATCTGAGCGACTTCGACTGCGGGTTTGAAGCCCACGAAACGCTCGATTTCCTTCCCCTGAGGATCGAAGAAGATCACCGTGGGCATTCCCTTGATCTGGTATTTCTCAGTCATCTGCTTCGACCATTCATTTTGCCGGGTAAAATCCATCTTCAGGGCGATCAATTTTTCGGCACGAGAAAACACTTCGGGCTGGTTGTAGGTCTTGTGATCCAGCTCCACGCAGGCGGCGCACCAGTCAGCATAGAAGTCTATCATCAGCGGCTTACCCTGGGCGGCGGCCTGAGCGAAGGCTCCTGCCTCGTCGTTGATAATCCAGTTCGGCTGGGCCGCGGCCGCGGTAACCGTTGTGCTCTGCGCCATCACGGATGGCCAGCCGGCAATTCTGGACAGACCGAGGAGCAGGAAGAAGGTTCCGCCCACCACCGCCAAAATCCCCACCCATTTGCCGATGATCCAGCGCCAGTTGTGCTCAGCGAAGGGCCTGAAAGCCCCGACATAGGTTCCCAGCAGGATCAGGAAGGCTCCCCAGAGCAGCGGCATCCAGGAGTGCGGAAGCACAAAGCGGGAAAAATAGACAGCCGTTCCCCAGAGCAGCCAGCCGAAGAAGTGCTTGATGCTCTCCATCCACTGACCGGCTTTGGGCAGGGTGGTGATGGCTCCGGCAAAAGTGCCGATAACGATGAAGAGCACCCCCATACCCAGCGAGAAGCTGAACAGCAAGCCGAAACCGACAACGACCGATCCAGTTTTGGCCACCCAGGTCAAGAGGGCAACCAGGATCGGGCCGACGCAGGGCGCGGCAATCAAGCCGGCGGCCATGCCCATAAAGACGGCTCCGACCAGGCCTTTGCGTTGACCGGACTGGAGCTTCCCTTGCCAGCTCGCCGGAATCTGCAGGTCAAAAGCACCCATCATGGAAATGCCCATGACCAGAAAAATGATGATCAAGAGGCCGTAGACGATGGGATTCTGAGTCAGACCGCCGAAGACGCCTCCGGTGAGCGCGGCAACGATGCCGAGGCTGGAGTACATCACCGCCAGACCGAGCACGAAGAACACGGAAAGCAGAAAGCCACCGAACTTGCCGGTAGACCTGGCGCCGATGTAACTGATCGTGATCGGGATAATGGGATAGACGCAGGGGGTGAAACTGCTTAAAATCCCACCCACGAAGACGATCAAAAGCGCCATGAAGGAGCCCCGGGCGATGGCGGATTCGAAGGAACTGACCAAGCCGGCGCCAGCGGGCGATTGCGGCGGCGCCGATGGAGATGTAATCCCGAAGATGGCTTCGTTCCTGCGGTGAGGCGATACGCTGGAAGGTAGAATCGGCAGTTCCAACGTTACCTCGCGTTCTATTGGCAGGAAGCATTGGAAGGCGCCGGTTTCGGAGCAGACCTGATAGCCGACTTTAGCTTTGATCATCCGCGGTCCAGGCTGAGCATTCGCCGCGGCGCTCGCTTTCGATCTGACGACGATTTCACCCTGAAAGACTTCTTCGTCATGCCAGGAGTTCGGCCTGGGGAATACGGGCTGGCCAAAGCTCAGCCCCGGCGCGGAATCAAATTCGACGAAGAAGAAACCGGTCTCGACAGAGGTGATATGGTAATCCTCAGGGACGCGGAAGACGACCGCCAGGTCAGCCGACCCGCCCGCCGGAAGGCCATCTTGCGAAGCCAGAAGCTCAACCTTCACGTCGCGCATGGCGTCAAAGGTCTCGGCAGCACCCATCGCCCATCCGGACGCCAGGAAAGCGGCCAGGGCGATGGTTGCGAAAAAAGATATTCTTCTCTGCTTCAATTTTGGATCTCTGGTGTCAATCATCAAATTCAAAAATGTCCTCTCCGGGGGATTGCTCCTCCGGCGGAGGAGGTATCGGGCCATAGACCTCAGCCGGAACTATGATGGGCTGCAGCCCTTCAACTTGCTCCATTTCCGCTTTCCAGGCTTCAGCCGCAGCCCGCTCCCGGAAATCGCCCATCTGAACCTTGTAGAGGCTATCCGCACGGATTACATGGGACTGGAGGTCCGGAAAGATGCAACCCAGGTTGCGCGCCAGCTCAATTGCTCGTTCACAATTCGCCAGAGCTTCCACCTGCAGGCGGAAGCCGGCTTCAGTCGCAGGCGCAGGCAGATCAGTTGCAGCCGCAGGGATCTTATCGGCAATTACCAGCGCATCCGCATAGCCCAGAGGGATAAGCCTGGACTGCAGGAATTCTGCGCAGGAGGTCGAGTCCGGAAAGTCGCCGATGCGCACCCGCCAGCGTTTATTAACGTAGCTCAGATGGATCTTCTCTGACATCTGCGATTTCAAGTTTTCCTTGAACTGAACAGCCGAAGATTCTGTACTGAACGACCCCAACTGAATTCGATATCCGGTTATCCTGGCCGGGAAATTGTCCGACAGGACTTCGCCATTCCTGATTAGATGCTCACCCTGGGCAAAAGTCGCAGCCGCCCAGGCTGAAAAACAAATTAGGGCTGATATCGCCCTTAAGGTCATGATCCCTCGCTGAGCTTTTTCTTCTGTTCGGCCAGCCAGCTAAGCGCTTCGATGGGCGTCATGCACTCAGGGTCTATCTTCTTCAGCGCTTCTTCGATGGGTGAAACCGGGCGGATGAAAAGGCTGAGCTGCGACTCATTCTGTTCGCGGCGGGCCCTGGGAGCTTTCTTAGCTCGCAAACTTTGCCGTTCCGGCGTCAGTTCCCGGTCTTCCAGGTCATACAGGATCTCCTTGGCGCGGTCGATCAATTCTGGCGGCAGCCCGGCCAGGCGGGCAACCTGGATGCCATAAGAAGCCCCCGCAGGGCCGGGCAGGATCTTGCGCAGAAAGGAGATCTCGTCGCCCCACTGTTTGACGGCTACGTTCAGGTTTTTGACGCCGTCAAAGTGGCGTTCCAGCTCGGTCAATTCGTGATAGTGCGTGGCAAAAAGACTGCGAGCCTGCAGGCGGGGATTGGTTTCCAGGTATTCGACCATGGACCAGGCCAGCGACATGCCATCGAAGGTCGAGGTGCCGCGGCCGACTTCATCGAGGAGGATTAGGCTGCGGGGCGTGGCATTGTGCAGAATATTGGCGGCTTCGTGCATCTCCATGAGAAAGGTGGATTCGCCGCCGGCCAGGTTGTCCTGAGCGCCGACGCGGGTGAAGATGCGATCCACCACGCCGATGCGCGCGGATTTGGCGGGCACGAAGCAGCCCGCCTGCGCCATCAGCACGATCAGCCCGACCTGGCGCAGGTAGGTGGACTTGCCCGCCATGTTGGGACCGGTGACCAGCAGGAAGCGATTCTTGTCCCGATCCAGAAGCAGATCATTAGGGACGAACTTTTCGCCGGGCGGCAGCAGCTTTTCGACCACCGGATGGCGCCCGTCGGAAATGACGATTTCTTCGCCGTCATCCACGCTGGGGCGGCAGTAGTTCTCCTCGGCGGAGACAGTGGCGAAGGCATAGAGCACGTCAAGCTGCGCCAGGAGCAAGGCATTGGTTTGAATGTCGGCGCAGCGAGCTACGATGCGCTGGCGCAGGTCTTCGAAGAGCTGCGCTTCCAATCCCTTGATCTTTTCTTCCGCGCCCAGGACGCGGGACTCCATTTCCTTCAGCTCCGGGGTGATGAAGCGTTCCCCGTTGACCAGCGTCTGCTTGCGGATGTATTCAGGCGGTACCTTACTCTTATGGGTGTTGCTGACCTCGATGTAGAATCCGAAGACGCGGTTGAAACCGATTTTCAGCGAATTGATGCCGGTGCGCAGGCGCTCCTTTTCCTGCTGAGCGTGAATCCAGCCTTTGCCGGAATGGGCGATCTCGCGCAGTTCCTCCAGTTCAGGGTTGACGCCAGACCGGATCAGACCGCCATCGCGGATGGAAATGGGGGGCGATTCGACCAGCGTTGACCTGATATCTTCAATAACCTCCGGCAAGAGGATCAACTGCCGCTTGATATCGGCCAGCAATCCTTCGGTTTGATTCTGAAGAATATCCTGAAGATCGGGCAGCTTTTCCAGGGACAGACGCAACGCCTGCAGGTCGCGGCCGTTGGCGCGGTTGAGCGATATGCGGGCGACAGAACGCTCCAGATCGGTGAGCTGCGACAGGATCTTGCCAATTTCAGCGCGCACCTGGCGATCGCCGACCAGCATGGCGACGGCGTCCAGGCGGCGGTTGATCTCGGCAACCTGCAACAGGGGGCGTTCGAGCCAGTGTCGCAGCAGGCGCCGCCCCATAGGCGTGGCGGCGTGATCCAGGACGCCGTAGAGGGTCGCGGCGCGAGTTCCTGACGCTGAGATCGGGTCAATCAACTCTAAGTTGCGCCGGGTGGGCGCATCCAGGATCATCCCTTCTTCCTGCCGCTCAACGTTTAGCGTGCGCAGGTGCACCAGGTCGCGTTTCTGATGCTCTTGCAGGTAATAGAGAGCCGCTCCGGCGGCGCTGATGGCGGCAAATTCGCCATCCAGGCCGAAGCCCTTCAGCGAAAGCACCTTGAAGTGGTCTCTGAGGACCTGCTCACCATGATCTGGCGAGAAGATCCAGTCATCCAGGGATGTCACCACCGGCTTCAATCCGGGCGGGAAGTACTGAATCTTCTGCTGGAATTCGGCGGGGAAGATCACTTCGCTGGGGCGAATAGAGATGAGCCGGTCAAACCAGCGTTCAGAAGAGAGAATGGAAACGGTGAATTCGCCGGTGGTGATATCGGCGCGGGCCAGGGCGGTGGCATTATCGGCACTGGCCACAGCGACCAGGAAGCGGTTTTCGGCGCTGGATAGAGCACCTTCGGTCAGCGAGGTGCCGGCGCTGACGACTTCGATGACGTCGCGCTTGACAATTCCTTTGGCCAGTTTGGGGTCTTCGACCTGCTCGCAGATTGCCACTTGGTAGCCGGCGCGCACCATTTTATCCAGGTATTGATCCAGGGCGTGGTAGGGAAATCCTGCTAGAGGCACCTTCTCGTTCAGGTGTTCGCCGCGCGTGGTCAGAGCCAGCCCCAGCACGTCATGGGCGATCCTGGCGTCCTCGTAGAACATCTCGTAGAAATCGCCCATGCGGAAGAATACCAGCTTGTCGGGATACTGTTTCTTGACGGCCAGGTACTGGGCCATCAAGGGGGTGGGCGTGCGCATAGGTTTTAATATAATGATTTAACCCGAATTGCGCAAGATTTAGTTGCAGGATGCGACTTGCGAGGCCACATGCAGGATGCAATTTGCGGGTTGCAGACTTGAAACAAAAAAGGCGCTCAGAGGAGCGCCTATAGCATGGTCCAGGGGGTAGCTCAGGGATTTTTCTCGATAATTCTGCGGGCGGTTTCGTCCAGGACTTCGGGCTGCTCGTAGTAGCCCTGCGCTAGGCGGCGGCGGGCGGTTTCCACGTGCTGCCGGTCAACCCCTTCGCCTGCCTCAAGCTTAGCTGGGGAGGCCAGATCCTGCTGGATCTTGTCAGTAGTCTTTTCCAGGATATCCGGGCGGTCGTAGAAGCCTTCCTGCAGCTTGCGGCGGGCCTCCTCCACACGGTCGGGGCGCACATCGGGCAATTCCCTCAGGAGCAGCTTGGCGCTCTCCTCCAGGATGGCTTCTTCGCGCCGTTGCTGGTCAACCTGGATGATGTCCGGTCCGGGCTGCGACGCAGCGCGGACGCCCTTTTCTTCGCCGGACGCGACGGATTCCTTAACAGCCATCGCCTGTTTCCTGGCGACCTGGCTGATGGCCGCATCCTGAGCGATCTCTTTGATGTTCGTCATGTTCGTTGCGAGTTAAGCGATGCGAGTCTTGAGCCGCAGGGGCGAAGCGTGCTTCGCCCGCTTGGCATTAACAATATAGCAACCTTTTTACAGAAAAGCAAGCATTATTCACTTAAACTAAGGCTTCTTCTTTCTCGAGAGCCTGCGCCCAGGTGCCGCGCAGATCCGTCAGCACCGTGATGACGCTGTCCATGACTTCGGTGTCGTCGTTCAGATTGGCGATGGTCAACTGATGACCCAAGAAGGCATAAAGCTTATTCAAACCCTTGGCCACCTCTCCGCCGGCTTCCATGTTCAGCGACTTGCGCAATTCGGCGATGGCGTCGTAGGCCTTCTGGATGGCATGCGATTTGGTCTGAATGTCGCCGCGATTCATGGCGCTGCGCGCCTCCCGACAAAAACGGGCCGCGGCGTCATAAACCATCAGGATCAACTGCTTCTGATCCGACGTTTCAACCTGCACCTGATTGTAGGTCTGATATGGATTGAACTGACTCATGTCCTCCCCACCTTCCTGATTAGAGGTTACCTATCATGGCGGATACGTAATTGCCCTGCCCCTGCAACTGCGAAATGAACGTTTCCATGGCCAAGAACTGGCGCTCAAGATTCGCCTGGGTGACTTCCAGGCGGGCTTCCCAATTCGAGATCTGGTCATCTATACTTTCGATGGTGTCTTGAATTCCTTCTTCGGCAAAATGGACGGTGCCATCAATGGGATCGGTCAAGAAGCTGACACGATCGGCGACCTGCACAGCAGCGCCCTTGGCCACGCGGACTTCAGCAGTGATTGACCCGGCGCCGCCGCCGGGATCCGTGAATTTTATGCGCAAGCCCTCTTCCGGGTAGCCGTCCAGGCCGATGATGTATTCGCCGTCAATTTGCACCGGATGGCCGTTGATGGTCGTGGTATCCAGCAGGTTGCCGCTGGCGTCGAAATTGGCCACCACGTTGTAGACGCCACCCTGGGTGGCCTCTTCACTGTAGAAATATTTTAAATTATTGCTGGTGGATGAGCTGCTGAAAGCGAACAACTCGCCTACTGCATCAAAATCTTCTTCGAGGGCGTCGCTCAATTTGGAATCCGTGATGCTCAAAAGACCGCCGGAACCAGATTTGATCCCGACCTCCGAGAGGCTCCTATAGAGAGCATTGTCCAAAAGGCCGGGCACGGTGGAAGCAATGACAGACTGCAGGTCGCTTTTGATACCGATCACACTGCCATCGCCGAAGAGGACACCGGCGGTTTCAGCCTCGGCGTCGTAGGTCGTCTTCGAATTAATGAGTGCAACGACTTCGTTAAAGGCATCAACAAAAGCTTCTATCTTCTCCTTGGCCGCATCGGTGTCATTGGTGACGGTGACGGTCACCGCCGTGGCACTCGTCGTCTTGAGGTTCAGGGTAATACCGGCGATGACGTCCGCAACTTCATTGGTTTCGCTCTCGATCCAGGTGGCAGGCGGATAGCCATCCACGCGGATCTGGGCGTTTTGGGCGGTCTGCGTGATGGCGAAGTTGATGGTGTCAAAATTGCTCAGAGTCGTGGCGTCATCATTGATAGTGATGATATGATCTGCGCCGGTTTCACCGCTCAAAACCAGATGATAAGCGGTCGCCGATCCGCTGCCATCGTTCAGAATCGTGGCCTGGACGCCGGGATTGTTGATGTCTCCATTGATCGCCGCGACCAAATCAGTCAACGTCGCGCCCGCCGGAACTTCGACGTTGTAATCCTGTCCATCATAATGGTATGAAAAGACGGCTGCTGTCGAAGTCAGAGCGGTCGCATTGGCGTCGGCTACGCCCTCATGGGTCAGCTTGTGATTCAGGGCCAATTGGTTGACCAGAACCGAATAACTACCGGTGGCCGCCACAGACGTTGCCGAGGCCGTCAGGACATCGGTATCGCTGGACGTGGCTGCTTTGGTGAGGATTTCATCCAGCTCGTCCATATTCTCCATGGCGGTTTTCAGAGCCAGGAGCTTGGTGTTGATTTCCTGCCAGGCGCTCAGTTTGTCTTCGTAGACCTGCTTGCGCTCTTCTAAGGCCACCATGGGCTGGCTTTCGATCTGCATGAGCATTTCGATGGTCTGCTGCCAGTCAATGCCGGAGGCCAGACCGGTGACTTGTGATGTGGGTGTTGCCATCTTTTGCCTTATCTTGTGTCAGGGGTTGGGGATCCCCGCATTGCGGGGACCCCCTATTATTCGGCGCTTCACCGTCCATAGACTGGAAAAGCGCAATCATGGACTCTGAGATAGACTGTGTTTAGCCCAGAACCATGCAAATTAGCTGACCAGGCCGGCAATAATTTGCGGCAGCATGTTGGCCTGGGACAGCATGGCCACACCGGTCTGCATCAGAATCTGCGACTTCACGAAGCTGGTCATCTCGGCTGCGATGTCCGCATCGCGGATGGTGGATTCGGAGGACGTGGCATTCTCCTTGGCAATCTGGAGCTGCTGAATCGTCCCCTGCAGCCGTTCGACATAAGCCCCGATTCTGGTTCTCTCAGTGTCTTTTGAGCTGATGGCTATGTCGATCGCGTTGATTGCCGCCTGGGCGCCAGCGGTATCGGTGATGGTCAGGCCGTCAATGCCCAGGGCTGAGGACGTCATGTCGTTGAACGTGACGTAGTAATAATCCTCATCGCTGATGTTGTACGTGCCAATGTGGAACTTGATACCCGTGGTCGCGTAGGTGCCGTCCAGCATGTTCAGGCCGTTGTAGTTGGTCACCTGCGCCACACGGGTAATTTCCGACACTAACTGCTGGAATTCCACGTTCAGCGAGGTGCGGTCGGCGGCTGTCAACGCGCCGTTTGATGCCTCGATCGATAGGGCCCGCAGACGGGTCAACTTTTCGTCAACTACCGAAAGCGCTCCTTCAGCGGTCTGCATCAAATTGATGTCATAATTGGCGTTGCGGTCCGCCTCCTCCATCGAGGAGATCTGCGCACGGAAGCGCTCGGACACCGCCAGTCCCGCAGGATCGTCCCATGCATAGTTGATGCGCAAGCCCGATGACAAACGGGTCACAGCGCGATCCAATTCACTCTGAGTATTCCAGATGTTGCGCTGTGCCGTCATCGCCAGGATGTTGTGGTTGATGCGTGTACTCATCCGTTTCACCTCCTTTTTAAGGTTTCAGAGTCCACCCCTGCGCCCCTTATATCGGCAGCGGCGGATTCAACCTTGAGCGGGAATCCCGCTTGTGGAAGTGAAACGCATCTTCCTAAGCGATCATCCAAAGCGATCGAAGAAACGCGGTGTCATCAGACGCGGCAATCTGTAAAGACTCAGCGTCTTTCGGCCTCGGCCAATCTCCCTGATTTTCTCACCTAATTCTTGTCTGCGGGCCAAAAGCTGGTTCACGAATTCCTGATTGGCGGTCAGAACCTGTTCGAGCGTCTGTCTGACCTGTTCAAACTCGTCTTGTGCCCCCCGAATTTTGGAAATCACTCCGTGGGAGAGCAAATCCGGGAAGACCTTGCGAAGAAGATGCTCTCTGATGGCAATCTCCGCCCGGACCCCTTCCCAGTCGCTCAGTTCTAAGCGCTGTTGCAGGAGCATGCTGCTCTGCTGCAAGGCCTGAATCCAGGTGGCCCAACTTGCGGGCTTCTCTGCAAATTGGCGAGGCTGGTCAAGTGCGGAAATGGGGATTACTTCTGCTTCCTTAGACCGGCTCTTCGCGCAGGACGACCGGACAGTTTTCGAAATCATAGATCGCGACATGATCAGCGCCTTTTTCTTGAGTCTTTTGCAGAACGACAGGGATGATCTGGCGCCAGTCCTGGAGGACGGGCTGCAGCTCACATTCGAGCAAATCCGCCAGGAGGATCCAATCCTGGTTGATTTGCGCTTCAATCATGGCGTCCAGGACTTCGAACAGACGGCGCCGATTTTCCGCCACGGTGATTTCGTTGCCTCCCTGGGTGCTGGGCACGAAGATGAGCTCGAAACTCAACCCCAGCAGGCGGCGGCATTTTTCCAGCGAATGCATAAAGACCTGCAGACCATCCAGGCAGCGCAAGTAGGATTGATGGGACCTTTCGTCACTGCCCACACGAAAGCGCTCCGCGGTGTTTTGCAGTTCGAGCAGCAGTTTTTCCAGAAAATCGGCCACACTGTACAGCATCGAACGCGCCAGGACCTTCGGGTCGCCGGTTTCGACGTCCAGTTCCTGGATTCGCTCCAGAGGCAGCATTTCCAGGTGGCTTCGATCTCTGCCGGTGATGTCCTCGCCGTTCAGCCGGACCTGCAAGACGCGGGCGCCATCCTTTTCCGCCCGTCGGGCGACGAGGCTCATCAATTCTCCGAAGGACTTGATGCCGTCTGTGGGAATCTCTTCTGGTCTCTGGTTTAGGTTGATCTGCATAAAACCCCCTGTTAGGATGCAGGCTGCGGACTGTGAATCCCAATCTTCGCGCCCGCATTTATTTAAAATCTATTAGACCACGAAAACGATCAGATAGCAGCCCCGACCAGAGGTAGTGTCAATAGGGAGCGCTTTCCGCATGGGATCGGTCGCCTATCCTGACCAGACCATTCCAGTGATGGATGCTCGAGAGAAATCGTTTGGCCATATCGCCCAGATGACCATAAAGCTGCTGGGTCTGGTCTGCAAGGCGGCGGATTTCATGGCCTTGCAGGTTCTGCTTGCCCCAGACGAAGTTGAGAACCAGATGATTCACTTCGGGGCGGCCTGATCCGATGATGGTAATTCTTTTATCAATCTCCGCCAGCTCGTCGGCGATGCTCTGAATCTTGTTCAGCCTCTCATAAGGCGATTGACTCAGCAATTCGAGCTGTGCGCAAAGAGCCTGACCCCTGGCTGCCAGGCGTTCAATTTCTTCAAAAGCCGAAACGCAGTCGCGCATTTGCGGCCTGAATACTTCCTGGTCCAGCGGCAGATAGTCACTGAAGGCATCTTCATCAA
>Ga0315280_10004456_pt1 | contig 20644 bp, 26 predicted proteins | sample YL17G06_40_MG_FD_203697 | JGI IMG/M metagenome (GOLD analysis project Ga0315280, IMG submission 203697) | Sediment microbial communities from Yellowstone Lake, YNP, Wyoming, USA - YL17G06_40 | ecosystem: Environmental > Aquatic > Freshwater > Lake > Sediment | place: USA: Wyoming | collected... | reverse complement strand
CTCCAGCAACAACATTTAACAGTGCTTGCACTTGCCCCACCTGTGGTTACTGGTTGAACAAAAGGAAAAAATAAACTTCTTAGATAATCTATCAAATCATAAATATTATAAGCGGAAACTGATTGGACAGAAAGAATAAATAGAAAAAAAGAGAAGGTAAAAATCAAAATAAAAGGCGACTTTTTCATTTCTATCCAATTATTTAATTTGTAAATTAGATACTTAATAATCCAAAGACTTTGAGTTCAAGTTAGCAAAGAATTATTAAAAAATTCTTTTTTGCAGTCACACATATTGATATCATAAAAATAGAAAAGTAGAAGTGAATAAGATATGCATTTAAAACAATCAAAAGCAATTAATCATTCAATTTTTGTCTTTCAAGTGCAGAAAACCTTAAAATACGTTTTTTGAAACTTTAGTTAATGGATGACATTGGAATTCTTGGGTATGGAGTTGCGATACCCCCTCAAATGTTGAAGACAGAGGCAGTGGTGAGATATAGAGAGGGTAAGGAGCCAGATATTGATGATAAAGTCGACAAGATTCATAACGGTTTGAGACTCAGATACAAAGCTGTCGCAACTCCCGGTGAAGATTCCACAACTCTTGCTTACGAAGCTGCGCTGAATGCATTAGACATGTCTGGAATTTCTCCTTCGAAAATAGACATGGTTTCTGCAGGTTCTGAATCAAAATCATATGCAGTAGGTCAAATCGCAAGAGCCGTGGCTGATTTTGTGGGTGTAGGAAATAGAGTCATGACAAATGATTTAGAAGCAGCGTGCGCTCCTGCAATGCATGCTTTGTATTTAACATACGGAATGATTAAGGCTGATAAAATAAAATATGGACTCGTGATTGGATCTGATGTTTCACAATCTCCCCCAAGAGATGCTTTGGAATATTCTACGGGTTGTGGTGCAGGAGCTTTTGTAGTTGGTAGAGGAGATATTGTTGCTTCGCTGGATGATTTCAGTCCCTTTGGAAGTTTTACATTGGATTTCTGGAGAAGAGATGGGGAACCTCATCCAGCTCATTTTGGTCGCACAACTGTTAAGGCTTATATGGAGCACACCACTGGAGCGGTGGTCGGACTTTTAGAAAAACATCCTGAACTTTCTTTGGCCGATTTCACTTACATCCCATTCCATCAACCATCTGGTTACATGCCAATAAAAACCGCCAAAGCCTGGTCTGGAATAGACGATGATATCAAACCTCAAGACCTCATTCAGAATCCGGAGATAGCTAAAAGAATGCGATTGACAAAGGAGCAAATTAAGGAGAAAATAGAGTCTACGTTTGTTGTTGAAGATATAGGAAATCCATATGCAGCTTCAACACCAATAGCTACTGCTAAAACTCTTGACATAGCAAAACCAGGTGACACCATTCTCGCTATCACTTATGGTTCTGGAGCACACTCACTGGCGACCATGATGACAGTTCAAGATGGAATTCGCAGGAAAAGAGGCAAAGTGCCTTCTTATCAAGCATATCTCGACAGACGAAATGAGATTAATATTTTTGAATTTTTGGCATTACAAGTTAAAAAAGTAGTTGGGTGGGATTTTCCCAGATTTGTTGGAATTGTCGAACCTGACCCAGGCTGTGGAGAATTTACACAGAGCTACTGCAATGCATGTGAAAGCATTTTCTTCCCAGCAAGAAATAATTGCTTGAAATTTGAAGACAAGCAACCGCTTATTCAAAGAAAACTTCCGAAGGTTGGTAAATTAGAATCGCTAAGGAAATTGTCAAAGATTGAAAGAAGCAGACCGTATAAAGCGTTGAGAGGTGAGGAAGTTCCATTAGTGAGTTATAGAGATGGAGACTTGACAAGAGGGATGGGAGTTGAGGGTAGCATAAAGAGACTCTATACTCATGGAAAAAATGGTATTATAATCTATGCAGTTACATACCAACCAAAATTGAGAGCGGCATGGGCTGAAAGAGAAAGGCAAATGATTGATAGATTGTATGAGAATCCTCCTCTAGAATCGCCACAAACAGTCACAACTTAGAGTTTTTCAAATGCGATATCTATCTTCTTCTCATCAAATTCTAATTTTCCAGTATGCTTGCCTTTTGATTTTCCTGTTGTAACTCTTCTCGCTCCAACTTCTTTCATCAGTTCCTTTTCATATTTCTTTAAAATTTTGTTTGTTTTTTCATCTGAGCACAATGTTAAATCAATTCTTTCATTCATTTTGAATCCATTCTTCTTCCTCAATGATTGGATTTCTCTTACCAATTCTCTGAACATTGCCTCTTCTAAAAGTTTTTCATTAAGTTTTTTATGCAGGTAAACCTTTCCATTTTCAAAATCAACTTCAACAGCATCGCCTTTCATTGGCTTGGTGCTCAATTTTTTGGCATTGCATATCTGCAGCAAGACTTTGTCCAAATTCTTAGCAGCAGATGCAACCTCCTTCTTCTTAGATACAACTGAAATCTCTCCAACAGGCCATCTTAGTTTCAGACCAGCTTTCTGCCTTGCAGCTGAAACTGCTTCAAAAATCTTTTTCGCAATCTCCATTTCATTCTCCAGTTTTTTATTCATCAATTTCTTGTTTGTTTTCGGCCAGTCTAACAGGTGAACGGATTCTTTTCCCTTTTCTAGCGGCTTGACAACATTTTGATAAATATCTTCTGCTAAAAATGGAACGTAAGGAGCCAGAAGTCTAGACAAAGTTTCAGTTGCTGTGAGCAATGTATAAAATGCTGATTGCTTGTCTTTTCCTTCATACAAAGGCCATACTCTGTCTCTAATTAGTTTCACGTACCATCTCGAGAAATCGTTCAGAATGAATTCTTGAATTTCTTTTGCAGATTTGTACACATTGAAAGTTTTATTATATTCAGTACAATTCTCAGCAAGCGTGTTTAATTTTGATAGCAACCACAAGTCTTCTTTTTTGAAATTCTTTGGTTTTCCTTTGTTCGTCACATAAGTTTTCACAAAGATGAAAACATTCCTGAAGATGACAAAAGATTTTGCGATTTCTTCAACATCCTCCCACTTGAAATAATAATCATCCCATGGAGCTCCAAGCAAGAAGTAGAATCTCAGAACATCTCTTCCATATTTTTTTACAACATCCTCAGGCTGTACAAAATTTCCCTTGCTCTTTGCCATCTTTGATCCATGTGCATCCAAAACAAAACCATGGAACAAAACATTGTCAAAAGGCCTTCTTCCCAAAGTTATTATGCTGGTTATCATCAATGAATTCCACCAACCTCTTATCTGGTCAGGGCCTTCAAGGATGAAATCAGCTGGCCACCATTTTTTGAACAAATCTTTCTTCATCGGGTAATTTAGAGATGCCCACGATGCAACTCCTGCATCAAACCAAACATCCATGACATCAGGAACTCTCCTCATATCTCCTCCACATTTACATTTTAAAATAATCTCATCAATGTAAGGCTTGTGGAAATCCTTCGGAACTTTGGGCAGTTCTTTCCTTGATCCAACAACCTTTATAGCTTCACAGCTTTCACAAATCCAAATCGGTAGAGGAGTTCCCCAAAATCTTTGTCTTGATATTGGCCAATCTCCCAAACTTTCCAGCCAATTTTGGAATCTTTGCCCAGCCCATTTCGGAACCCAGTTTATTTTCTTGTTCTCTGAAATAAGCTTGTCTCGAATGGCAGTAACTTTGAAAAACCATTGAGGCACTGCCATTTGCAATAGAGGACTATTACATCTCCAGCACATCGGATAATCATGTGTAATATTTTCTTCATGCAGCAGTGCATTCCTATTCTTCAATTCTTCTATAACCATCTTGTCTGCATCTTTTGCAAAAACACCAGCAAACTTCCCAGATTCTTCATTGAACTTTCCATTCAATTTCAGAGGATTGATTAATGGCAATCCTTCTTTCACTCCAACCTCATAGTCTTCCCTTCCATGGCCAGGAGCTGTATGAACCAATCCAGTTCCTTCATCCAGAGTCACATATTGGTCTGATAAAACAACCCTGTGCGCGTTCTTTAACCTCAACTGAAAGAGGAAGATATCTTGAAGAGGGTGATCATACTTCAATCCTTCCAGATCTTTTCCTTTCATTGCTTCAACAACTTCATAATCACTAATCCCAACTTTGCTCATAACGGCTTCAAGAAGTTTCTTCGCAAGAATCAGATATTCTTCTCCAACCTTCACTTTCACATATTCCGCTTCTGGCTTTGCCATTACACCTGTGTTTGATGGAATTGTCCATGGTGTCGTAGTCCAGATGAGAAGATATTCATTTGGCTTTCCTTTCACTCTGAATTTCACATATATTGACAAATCAGTAACTTTCTCATATTCTATCTCATTATAAGCAACAGCTGTCTCGCAGTGAGGGCAGACATGAACCGAATAGTTTCCTTTATAGAGCAAACCATTTTCAAAACCTTTCTTAAAAGTGTACCAAACACCCTCAATATATTCATTTGTCAAAGTGAGATATGGATTTTTCCAATCCATCCACACCCCCAAGTTATTGAACTGATTATTCATGAAATCAATAAACTCAATTGCAAAATTTTTACATTCGGCATTGAATTTTTCAACACCAAATCTTTCTATGTCTTGCTTTGATGTGAACCCCAATTTTTGTTCAACTTTATTCTCAATCGGCAATCCATGAGTATCATATCCAGGTTGATCCCATACATTGAATCCTTGCATCCTGAAAAATCTTATGAAGAAATCTTTCAAAATCTTGTTCATCGCAGTACCGATATGAATTGCTCCTGTTGCATAAGGTGGACCATCTAAGAAGTAGAATTTTTTAGCATTCTTCCTTTGTTTTTTGGCCTTTTCATAAATCCTTTTCTTATTCCAGAATTCCTGCGTTTCTTCTTCCTTCTTTATAACTAGAGGTTTCTCTATTACCATAAAATCACCTTAGAATTATCAGTAAATAAAAGTTCCAGAATCAGCCAATAATTTCCGATTGGTTCACCATCATCACTTTACTATTCTTAGAAAAGGCAAATATATAAAGCTGTTTATCTTCTGAAAAGATTGAAGAAAGTTCCAACAACTGTTTTGGTTGAATTATAGTATGTATCAGTTGATTCAGTCAGTATTTTTACAACAGTATCTCTTGCCCATTGATTTAGTATCAGGACTAGGGCCATTCCTATAAGAATCAATAGACAAACAGTGATAACAGGACTAAATCCTTTCATATTTGTAAATTCGATTTTTTCGGATTTAAATGATGAATAAAAGGTTATAAAGTCATATTCAGAAAGCTGAATTATATGATACCAAAAGAAGTTATTGACAAATTGAAGAAGGAAAAAATAAAAAGAGTTTTTGTTCACTTCCCAGAAGGTTTGAAATTAAAAATACAAGAGATCGCTTTGGAATTGGAAGAAAAAGAATTAGAACCAGTTCTTTGCTTAGAAAGAAGTTATGGTGCTTGTGATGTGAGAGAATATGAAGCAAGTTTATTGAAATGTGATGGTATTCTTCACATAGGGCATTCCAATTATGGTGTTAAGGCAAAACTTCCTGTAGTTTATTGGGATTACTTCTTAGAAGCAGATCCAGTTCCAGTACTTGAAAAGGAATTTGAAAAAATTCAAAAATACAAGAATATTGGTTTGGTTACTAGTCTTCAATTTGTAAAAACTCTTCCAATTGTTGGTCAGTGGCTTCAGAAGAAAGGGATTCAGGCCTATGTTGCAAAATCTCAGCAATATCCAGGCCAGATGCTAGGATGCAGGGTTGGCGCAGGAAAGAAAATTGAGCAAAAAGTTGATGTGTTTCTCTGCATTTCCGCTGGTAAATTTTATGGATTGGGCTTGGCATTGGAGACGGAAAAACCAATTTTGAATCTAGATTTAGAAAAGCAAACAATCCATGAGATTGAAAGTCAGAAGAAGAAAATACAAAAGATTGTAGCATGGAACAAACAGTTATTGAAAGAAGCGACAAGAATTGGATTATTGATAAGCTGGAAGAAAGGGCAGATGTTTGGGAAGCCATTTGAAGATAAAAAGAAACTTGAGGATTTAGGAAAAAAGGTTTACATACTTGCCTTTGATGAATTGTCTAATGACAAACTAGAAGGGCTGAATTTAGATTTGTTGATTTCATATGCATGCCCAAGAATTGCAACTGATGATTTGGAAAGAACAAAAATTCCTTTGTTGAATTGGTATGATTTAGGGCGATAGACTATTTCTAGTTCTTGTTATCTTAAATGGACCAAATTTTTGAGTGTTGTATTCTCTTTCTTGGTATAGTCTTTTCATATTTTTTCGTCTAACAATTTCTATAAATGTTTCTCTGCATTCCGAAGGCAAGTAATTTGTAGCTTCTTCTATCCTATCATGTAAAAGTAGCTTCCTTATTTCTTCACCTTTGATATCGGCCTCACCATTGAATCTTGGAACATAAACCATAGGCAGCTGGAAAATTGCTATGCCTAGAAAAACTTCACCAGGGGAATTTGTTATGAGAACGTTGTCACCATCTAAACTTCCAAGTAATTCTTTTCTTCTTCTCCACATATAGCCAGGTTCTAAATTTTGAGATAATCTTCTTGACACATCTACTTCAAATTTCAGTGGTTCAAAACCAATGCACTTGAATAATTGTTCTCGTTCTTTAAATGTAAGGAAATGATGATATGTGGGAATTTCAGCTCCGTTATTTGTATATCCAAACAAAACTGGAACTACTTTTTCAACATAACCTTCTTCTATTGCAACTCTCATTCGATTGTAATGTCCTTTATGCAAAGGTTGAAATCGTCCAACATACAAGGCAATAGTCATAATAAATTAAACTAATATTAGGCTTAAATCTCTTCTTTCTTTTTGTCTAATTTTTCACTTTTAAATATTTGGACAAACAAAGAGTATTAATAAAATGAACCTTTGAAGTGATTGAATGCAACTGAAAGTGGTTAAGGAAGAAGATAAAAAATTAATTTTAGAGGTAGAGGGAGAAGATTATACACTTGTAACCCTGATGAGTTCGGAATTGTGGAATGACAAATCTGTTTCTGAAGCTGCATTTATAAAAGAGCACCCTTATCTGGCGGAACCAAAAATCTTTGTCAAAACTGAAAGAGGAGAACCAAAGGATGCTTTGGAGAAAGCTGCCCAGAGAATTGCCGAACAATCAAAAGAATTCAAGGAAGAATTCAACAAGGCAGTGAAAAAAGCTTAACAAACTTTTACTCCATTTTTCTGCAACAGTTCATTGTTCATGTAAATTGGAGCTTTTACTCTTAATGCAATCGCAATGGCATCACTTGGTCTTGCATCCAGATTCAAAATTGTGTCTCCTTGCCTGATGATGATTTTGGAGAAATATGCATCTTCCTTTTGCTCAGTGACCTTTACCATCAAAACATCAATTCCTAAAGTTTGGAATGCTTCGGCTGCAATATCATGCCCATTAGGTCTTTTATCATATTTTCCATCTAACGCATTTTGGATTGATTTTGACTGTAGTGGCTCAACAGAGGCAGCAACAGCTCTGCAATTTCCAGTCAGAGTCACAGCGCCAACATCGCCAACGATATTCGTAGAAACATTGACCAAACTATAATTATTAGTTGATAACTCAGGTATTGCAACTGGAAGTGCAACTTTGGTAATATCTTCTGGAGAAAAAACATATGAGAAAGCATATACGAGCAATCCAATTACTATTAGCAGCAAGACTAGAGAAGCTAATTTGTATGGATTGGATATTTTTGATTTATGTCTTGGCATTTATTTTCTCCTTTTCCATATTTTCCAAAATTTATCATAAATTTTTCTGTATCTTACAGTTTGCGTCCTATTCAAATTTTGTCTCACGCCTCTGAATCTTTTCTTTAGCGTAACCATGATTATTAATTTAATATCATTTTCCAATCAAATAAAACTTTTAGCATGTCCTTACTTCTACAACAGCTTTGTTCCCAGTTTCTCCAATCTTCTCAATACAAAGCTTTTGATTTCCTTTTTGCCAAATATCAGTTCCTATCACTTGAATCCTGTCATAATCTAATGCAATGTAGTAATGATTAGGATCTGCTTTATAATCATCTTTTATTTCACTTGCAGATAGAGCTCTGTTGTAGATGCGGACTTCGTCGATTGTACCGTTCCAGCTAATCTCTTTGCTATAACGACTACCAATGACAAAATTTGAGGTGATATTCAAAGTAATTCCAGAAACTACAACATAATGCCAAGCACCTGAACCTAAAATATTCGTAGTTACACCATCAACATAACTTGCACCACCACTTGAATAATGTAAAGTTACAGTGGTATAATCCCAATAAAGATATCCTGTACCAACAGTATCCGAAGTTCTTGCATCAAAAATATACTGATGAGCTGTTATACTATTCTTATATACCCAAGCAGAAACAGAATATGTTCCATTTGGTTTAATTACCGAAACATTGACATAATTACCACTACTTCCATTAAAGTTCAAGGCATTGCCAAACTTTCCAGTAGTCCATGTAGTACCACTAATTGTTCCTGAATTTCCATTTCCACTGCTATCATTTGCAACACTTCCTCCTCCTTCATCAAACTTCCAAAACCCAATCAATCCTAAAGGATTAACTCCAGCAGCAGATTTAACATATCCGTCAAAAGTTATTGTGTTGAATGAATAGACTGGCTGTAATAATTCTTTTTCAAACAAAACACCACTGCCATTAACAATCCTGTAACTTCCATCACTGACTTTGAATGTAACAGTTCTAGAACTTTGCACACCTTCTGACGCAACTTCTTTTATAGCAGTGTCAATTGCCTTCATGTTGAGAGAGGCTTCATTAACAACCGAAGCTTCTATTGCTTTGTCAATGGTAGGCCTGCCAATGAACAGGACCATGGATATTGATGCGACTACCATCATGATTACGATTACTGTAGAAATTAGCGGTGAAATTCCTTTTGCCATAATAATTGTTTATTTTATTTTCAGTTTAATGTTATCTATTGAGGCATGTCAAACCTTTGTATGAATTTATCCCTGGTTTCAATATTCTCCCCTGTCAGTCTCAAGTCAAAGAAAGAATTATATTTGCTTTTATCAACCTGTGAAGTTATGTTGAATGTCTCTGTTTTTGTCAATGAAGAAGTTGAATAAGTGAATTCAAGAGTTTGGTTAGCATTTGCTCCTGTGAAATTGAATGTTGTCCTGAAAATTCCATTGTCTTCTATAGAACTAGAACTTTTATTTTGAGTTAAATCAGAGCTTAAACTAATGCTTAAAGTGTTCACAGTCGCACCAAGCATGTTGTAAAATGTAACATTCATCGTTACATTTTCACCAGCCACAACTTTCGGATGTGTTGTTTGCATAACAACTCCTTGGAGATCAAGAACCCTTGCCTTTACTCTGTTTCTTGTGTAGTTCAAGAAAGAAATAACATCATTAACATCAGCGTCTCCCTTTCCTGCAGCAATTTCTGCAGTCTTCATAGTTCCATCACGAATGTTTGAAAATTCTAACCTTTCAACACTAATCTCTAAAGTTTTCTTTGCATCAAGAATCTTAACAAGATTAAGACTAGTCTTTATCAAAACAAACTGGAGAATTATTATAATTGCCAATATGATATAAACCTGACCTTTCATACTATCCCCACAAGTATAATATGACCTCTCTTCCTTGGACATTGGTAATATTTCCAGAAATGAAATAGTGGACTGAAGTTATTTTTTCAGAGTTTATAGAAACACCAGGGCAAGTTTCTGAGCAAATGACCAGATCATAATTTAGGTTAGTTGGCAGCAAAACTGAAAGTTTGCTCTCGATCCCACTAGTATCATTTGAAAGGACAGCCTCTGTCAGCTCACCTCTTTCATCCAAACTTTGCAAAGCATTGAATCCATTCAATCTCCAGTTTATGGTATCGAATTCAGGAACTGGTTCTTTTGTTGAAAAGAGAATGAAAAAAGTACTTGTGATTGTTAATATAGCTATAATCGCTTCAAAACTTCTCATTAGCCCTTTCATCTACTTGCACCAACCTCCAATCTAAATTGCAAATTAGTTCCCAATGTCTGCAAAAGCTGGTCATAGTCAAGGTTTTTCAATCCAAGCAATTTACTCACTGATACAATCTTCAATTCCTGCTCAGGAAACATTTGAACGGTATAATTAGTCACATTCACCGGATAATCAACAGAATAATTCTGAGCAGTAACATAATTCTCAGGCGAGTAAAAGACATAGAAAAGTTTGTTCTCATTCGCATTGAGAGTTACGTTGAAAACTATTTCAGAGCTGTTCACATATTGACTAGTGCACATTATCGGGTTATAGATGCTTGAAGGTATTTCTGAGAGACTGGAATTGTAGACTCTTATCGTCGTGTTCCATGCTTTTCTCTGGCATGATAAATCAAAAATTATAGTTGAGTTTATGCTGATTTGGCCTCTATAAGTTCCATTTGTTTCGGTGACGTTCAAAGGAAGTTTATACAGACTACTCATCAAGCCAACTTTCAATGGCAGATTGGTTGAGTTTTCCCAGTTTGAAGGTAGCCCTGGGCCAGTGAATAAACCTGTGTAAATGTCGAATGACACTGTTCTCAGTTCTGAAAGACTGGCTAGATTGAAATAATTGTTGAGATAGCTTATCAAGAAGAAGATAATGACAGCAAGAAAACTTAAAAAAACGCCAACTGAAATTGCAAAATCAATCATCGAAGGCATTTGATCAACTTATTTTTGTTATATCAACTAAAATATCGGGATTGCCCAGAGTTATTTTATCTTTCACAGTCCCGTTGACATTATATCTGTAATATTTCAGTACAGCATTCTGTCCGTTCAAAACGCTTCCTTGGACACCAACATCTAAATTCTGAATATCTGTCTCAACAAGTATTATCGGATCTTGAGCCGTCATTGCAATTATCTTTGCTCCAGGTGTAGTGACAACAAATACGAGAGTTTGATTGTCAATAGTTAAATTCTGCAATGTTCCAAAAAGGGGATTTGCACCAACAAGAGCAACTTCATAATTCTTTTTTGCAACATCAGGAGGTAATTGCATGTCAATCTCCCCTAGCAAAATGCTTGTGTAATTGCTAGGAGATGATTCTGATTTTTTTGCATTTTCATAAAGTTTTAGAACATTATCACGGACTTGAACAGTTATTTGTCCTAAACTGGTTTTGATATTGGTTTTTAATTGAGCATCATAAATAGCTAGGACTAATGCTGTTATGCTGACCAAGATTATAACACCGAAGAGGACTGTGAGGGTGAAGCTTATTACATCCGACTGAGCTTTTATTCGCATAAACTAATATTCGCTTGTTTGACCAATATATTTATTAACAGAAAATAAACTTTAAATTGACAGAATATGGCAAAAGGTGTTTCTCCCTTAGTAGCATCAGTTCTATTGATAGCTGCTACGATGGCACTTGCCGGCATACTTGCTTTCTGGTCTTCAGGTTTTATCCGAGGGCAAACTGTGGAGTTTGAAAACAAGACAGCAACTCTTAAGAAATGTACTGGAGCAGATTTCCAAATTTATTCATACACACGTTACAACACATCAACACATAATGTGACAATTATTCTTGTGAACAAAGCAGATTTTGTATTGCAAATAACAGAGGTTGACTTGTTCTATCCGAATGGAACAATTGCTAAGCAGACTGTGAATCAGACATTGCCAGCAGGAAATGCCTTCATATCAGTTCCATTATCAGGTGTTGATGACGGCTATGAAAAGTTTATTGTTTTAACAGATTGTCCAACAGTAACAAAAGAGGCAGCATATAAATGAAAGGAATTTCACCATTAATCGCAACTATCCTCTTGATAGCTTTCACAGTTGCCGTAGCAGGTTTAATCAGTACTTGGCTTCTTGGCTTTACTTCACAAACAACTTCAACTGTCTCGAGTCAAGCGAACATTGAAGTTGTATGCAACTCAGGAGCAATTAGTCTGGGCGATCTTAGTTATTGCAGCAGCACAGGCAGGCTTGCAGGTAAAATATCAAACACAGGAACTATTAGCCTTGGTAATTTCAGTTTGATTGTTCTTTATAATAATGCCAGTTCTGAAATTTTCTATTTGAATAATGCAGGCGGTACGATTTCAGCGAGCACTTCATGCTGTGCTAACATGACAATGCTTGCAGGTCAAATCTATATTTTCAATTTCACAATTGGCGGAAGCAATTACGACAGGATCAGAGCTACAACCAATTGTACTGCAAAAGTTACTGCTGATGCAAAAAGTTCTGATATTTCAACTTCTTGTTAACCCATAAAAGTGAATGCTATTATTCCTATGAACATCATGAACATGCTGTGCTTCAGACCGCTAATTGTAGATCCTTCAGCCATCTTTCCAACCGCAAGGCCAGCAAAAAATCCTTGAATCAAAATCAGGTTTCTGAACACATCTTTAAAGGCAGCAGTTAATTCCTCACTACTGCCAACATTCAGGGCTGATAACCCCGTTTGCCCTGCCGAAGATAAGCTTGGAACTAAGAATTTTCCCAATCCAATCATCACGGCCAAGAAGACAAAGAAAATGATGTAACCAGTCATGAGTTGGGAATTCAGATAAAGTGATCTTTCAGCTCTGAGTTTTTCTACCTCAAGGCTTGTTGCACTTAATGCTTCAAATGTATCGGCAAGGTTTCCACCAAATCTATGGCTTTCCACAACAGAAGAGATTACTCTTCCTATCAAGTTTGACTTGCTCTCTTTTGAGAATTTCAACAAAACTGTTTCAACAGGAATACCCCAATCTGTTTGCGCAGCCATTTTTTTAATATAATGATTCAAAGCCCCGTAATCGTTCTTCTTCAGTGATTTGAATGTATCTGGAATAGTCATCCCGGCTCTGATTGTTTCGACGAAATCTCTCAAAAATATTGGGAAATTCTCCTCGACTTGTTTGTGTTTTCTATATTCAAGATACTTGAGCATGATTAACGGGAAAGTGAGTATCAAAAAGGCAATTATGTTTATTGAAGTGAAGATGTTAGAAGTCTCTGGAGCTCTAAAAAGCATGAAGTTCATTCCAAAAATTGATGCTGCCAATGAGAGACTTGAGACTACCAAAAGCAATTCTCTAGTCTCTACTTCCCATTTTCCAATCTTCATATCTCAACCTCAATTCCCTTCAAGAAGAGCAGGAATGCCCCATTCAATATCGGGACAACAAGATAGATGCTCATCTTCATTAAATCAAGAATATTATATCCAGAGATTGTCGGTTGGATCATACCCATGACTGAAAACAGAGAGATGATGAACAAAGGAGCTGCTATGAGCAATCCTGTATAAAATTCTGCGTATGTAGAAAGCTGTTGCAAGAATTTCTCCCTTTTTATTCTCCAGTCAAACAAAGTTTTTTCTCCGACCTCTTTCAAGTAAAGTTTCACATTTCCTCCAGCTTCAGTTGCAGAAATATAACCTAAGAGTATCTGCTTGAATGTTTCTGAGGGACTTCTTTCAGCAGTCTCTCTGATTGCACTCAATGGATCAATTCCAAAGTCCTCAATGTTTTTTACAATCTTTCTCATCTCAGTTGAAATCTCGCCATATTCTTTAAATTGCCCTATAAGCCTGAATACAACATAAGGAGGAACACCTGATTCAGCAATCGCTCCCATGTGAGTCAAGACGAAAGGCAAGTTTGTCTCGATATTTTTTTTCCTGCTAGTTGATTTTTGGATAGGATAGAAACTGAAAACTACAAAAGCAACAACAGAATTTACAAGAGGGACGAAAAGGATGAACACAATTCTCATTACCACAGACAGTGGGATTATTGAAAGAGCTAGAATTGTTGCGAGCAGACTGATGATGTAGATAAATGAAGTAAGGAAGAAAACCATGCTCATATAAGTTCTATATGCTACTCTTATGTCCGCTCTCGGTAAATTGTCTCTGACGACTATAAACAAATTAGGATATTTGTCAACAACCCAACCAAACATACTTGTTGCATATCCGCGAAAACTCGCAAGCATTATTTCTCCCTTAACACTTTAAGTCCAAATAATGACAGAATCGAAACTTTTTTGCCGGGAGGTCCAATAGTCATTGATCTTGGAATTGCTCCCTCCACAGTTCTTGACTTCACAGGAACTGCAACTTCTATAGCTCTCTTCGGCATTATTGCGATTGGTTCTTGTCCGATCATTGCCATAACCTTCTCAGGCTCTTTGTAATATCGGTTTATAATTTCTGCAACTTTCTCAAAATCTTTGTCTCCCTGTGCTTGCATCCAGTCTAAAATTCTTTTTCTAGTTTCTATATCTCTCAATGCATCATCAAGAGTTCCGCCACGTGATTCAACAATTTTCTTTACTCTCAAACTCTCATTCACTTTCTTATAAGTGTCAGTTATGGGATCCCATTCAAAAACTTTTCTTGTTTTTACTTCTTGCGTTTTTGGATCTACTGATTCGATTTCAATAACTTCTTTTATCCTTCGTGCAGATTTCCCCTTTTCTTTCGCATGAATCATAATCGCAACAGTGTCTAGACTTTCAATCAAAGTCGGGGATAAGTCTATTGGAGGTGACGTCAATCTTTTGACCATGGTATCTACAGAACCTGCGTGGAAAGTTGATATAGACGGGTGGCCTGAGCTCATCCCTTGGAACATTACATAAGCTTCAGCACCTCTGACCTCTCCAACTATAACATAATCAGGGTTTTGTCTGAAACTTTCTTTCAGCAAATCGAACAATGATACTGCTCCATATTTCTCTCCAGTTGGCAGAGGTATACCAAAACCAACTCTTGCCAAGCCAGGTATCCAATGTTCGTGCGGCAATCTCAATTCCCTTGTATCTTCAATGCTGACTATCTTGGCTTCTGGAGGAATGAACATGGAGACAGAATTAAGAAAAGAAGTTTTTCCAGTAGCAACTCCCCCGACTATCAGCAATGAAATACCATGTTCCATCAAATACCAAAAGTATGCAAGAATTTCAGAAGATGCAGTGTTCAGTTCCATCTGCTCGATTGGTGAGATAGGTTTCTCAGTGAATTTTCTTATTGTAAAAGTAGGACCTCTAGTGCTAACATCTCCAGCCACATTGGCCGAAACTCTGGATCCATTTGGTAGAGTTCCTGCAAGTATAGGTTCAGCATAACTTACATATCTTCCAGTTCTTTCTGCTAATTTGATTATAAATTCTCTCAATTCCTCAGCATCTTTGAAACCAATATTCGTCTTCAAAGATCCGTATTTTCTGTGGATGATGTAAATAGGTGTGTTAAAACCATCACAACTTATGTCTTCAATATATGGATCTTGAAGCAATGGCTCGATCTCGTTAAATCCCAGGAAATTTCTGTAAATGTAATACATGAGTCTTATGTATTGATTAGGCTCAAGTTTGATTCCAAATTCTTTGACAACTTTTGTAACGTTTGTTTCTAGATATTTGATTGCAGTTGATGGCTCTTTTATCGTCGAAAGCTCAACCTCAACCAGTTCAATCAAACCATCAGAAATTTTTTTCAAAATATTCAGTTCTTCTTGGGAAATCTTTGGCTCTAAAACAGTGTATAGCAGTTCTTTGTTTTCAGGATTCCAAATTATTTGAGCATAAGCAAATGGTTCAATCAAAGGATAAGTTATGTTCACTTTTGTAATGTCATCGCTTTTTGGAAATTCTACAAATCTTACTGGCTTTGTTATTAAAAATCCAGGTAGTGATTCTTCTACTGGTTTATTCTTTTCTTCAACAATTTTTCTATATAAGATGCCTTTAAGCATCATCCTACCTCATGTGTTTTTTTCTCACACTTTTCCCAGGTTGCACAACGCCTTGGAACCTAGCGCATGAAGGGCACAATCTCATCCTTCTTTGCATCATATGAATCATTCTTCTGTCAACTTGCTGCAAGATCAATGGATCAGAAATCCTGAACCCCCTCATTTTTGTAAATGTTTTATATTTTGGAACTTCTCGTCCGCATACATCGCAAGTTACAGTGGATTCCCTGCCCCTTGACTTTGTATGTGCATATTTCCTTGTATAAGGAACTGTACTGATTGGCATTGATAATTCCTCCTTAATATTGATTATATTTTTATGAACTTAAAATGTTAGAACAAATTTATATTATGCCCAAAAGCAAGTTTCCTGAAGAAGTTTTGACTGTTAGCAAGTCTGGCAAAGTAGAAGCAAGAGCATTGGTTTCTCGTGGAAAGTACGTTTTATACAAATATCTTGATCCTGAAACAGGGAAAGAAACTGGCAAAAAACAGAAGCTTGTATTGCAGACAAATGATGGAACAATCAAGCAGTGGTTTGTTATACCAATGTCTGATTCAAGAAATCTGATGATCGAGACAGAGTTAAAAGAGCCTGAAAAGAAAATATGGAATGAAAAAACGAAGAAAGCAGAAAAGCTGTTTTAAAAATTAGTAAGTAATCTACTTGGAATAACATGTTAAAATAATAAAAGAGGTGAAAGATGAAATGCCTTTCAGAAATCAGGATTTCAAGAAACCCGAATTCAAGAAAATCACAGACGTTGTCTGGGAAGTGGATAAAAGTTTTAAAAATGGTATGCGAGTTCCAGTTAGAATTTATGCTACAGAGAAACTTTTGAATACAATGGACCTGGAAGTTTTTGATCAAGCAAGCAATGCTGCCATGTTACCAGGAATTCAAAAATATTCTTATGTATTCAGCGACGGGCATTCTGGTTATGGCGTACCTGTTGGTTGGTGTGGAGCTTTTGACTTAAAAGAAGGCATAATTTCACCAGGTGCAATTGGCTTTGACATCAACTGTGGCATGAATCTTATCAGAACAAATCTTACATTAGAAGAGATAAAGCCCAAAATAAAGGAATTGATAGATCTTCTTTTCAAAATGGTTCCAGCTGGTGTAGGTGCTACATCCTATCAAGAACCCAAAGAAATCTCTAAGATGAGCGAAGGAAAGTTCAGGGAGGTTGTAGAGGAAGGAGTTAATTGGGCAGTGGAAAATGGTTATGCATGGAAAGAGGATATAGAGAGAATACAGGAATATGGGAAAGTGGCTAATGCCGATTTTTCTAAGGTAAGCAAGACTGCATATACTAGAGGCAGAAGTCAGCTTGGCACTCTAGGTTCAGGTAATCACTATTTGGAAATTCAGCTCATTGACAAAGTGTTTGATGAAAAAATTGCGAAAGATTGGGAATTAGATTCTGTGGATAATCAAATTTGTGTTATGATTCACTGCGGCAGTCGTGGCTTTGGTCACCAGATTTGTACTGATTATTTGGCAACCTTCATAAATGCCATGAAGAAGTATGGAATAAATGTTCCTGATAGACAGCTTGCATGTGCGCCATTTGATTCTGAGGAAGGGCAAAATTACCTGAAGGCAATGAACTGCGCGATCAATTTTGCTTTCACAAACAGGCAACTGATTGTTTATCAAATTAGGAAAGCATTTGAAAAAGTTTTCAAGCAGAGCGCAGAGGATCTTGGCCTGAAAATAATCTATGACGTTGCTCACAACACAGCCAAAATAGAAGAGCATAATGTCGGTGGAGAAAAGAAGAAAGTCATAATCCACAGAAAAGGTGCTACGAGATGTTTTGGTCCAGATAATCCTGAGTTAGCAAGCATGTTCAAGAAATCTGGCCAGCCTGTTATAGTTGGCGGAAGCATGGAGACAGGATCATTCCTCTGCGTAGGCACAAAAAAGGCAGAAGAAGAGACATTCGGCACAACTTTACATGGCAGTGGTAGAACAATGAGCAGGACAAAGGCTAGGCACATGGTAAGAGGAGAGGAATTGCAAAAGAAAATGCTTGAAAGGGGGATTTATATTAAAGCAACGACCATGTCAGGACTTGCAGAAGAAGCAGGTTTTGCATATAAAGACATCAATGAGGTTGTGGATTCAATGCATCAGGCTGGAATAAGCCTAAAAGTCCTAAGATTGAAGCCTTTAGCCAATATCAAAGGATAAAGCAGAATTTTATTAGTTTTCTCGCACAAATATCTAAGAAGGGTAGTTGGGATGCCGTATAAATTCCTTGAAAATATTGCTATTGCCGATGTTGCTTTTGAGGCAAGTGGAAATAATTTATCTGAATTGTTCGAGTCTGCTGCCTTGGCAGTAACCAACACAATGGTAAAGAATCTAGATTCTGTAAAGGCTAAAGTAGAGAAGGCAATTGATTTGGAAGCTGATGATGTGGAAATCCTTTTATTCAATTTCCTTCAAGAGATCATTTTTCTCAAAGACGCAGAAAAATTGCTTTTATCAAAAGTAAAGGCGAATGTTGTAGAGAAAAATGGTAAATTTAGAATTAAAGCGAAGATCAAAGGAGAAGAACTTGACCCAAATAGGCATGAACTGCTTGTTGACGTGAAGGCGGTAACAATGCATTTGTTTGAAGTGAAAAAAGAAAGAAGAACTTGGAAGGCAAGAGTAGTTTTAGACGTTTGATTTCCTGATTTTTTAACTTTGCACTAAGTATTTCTATTTATAATTGCGATAAGGGCATTAGAAGTAAAGAGGAAAAATTATGCAAACAGCAAGTAAAGGGCTAGTCGAACAAACCAAAAGATTGTATGAAATTGGATTGGTTAATGTTTTTCGCACAGCTTCAAATCTTTATGACAGAACCAGGTCTTCTTTTAAAAAGGAAAATTTTAATGAAAGAATTGGAATTCAAAGAAATGTTGACGCATATGCCATAGACGCACAAAGCATTCTTCAAACACTAGAAGGTCTTGAAGGATTTCTGGCTCCAGATGTGCATCGTTACCTATTAGAGCATGCGCGAAAAGCCCATGCAAGATTTCATAATTATTCTCCTTCGGAAAGAATTAATCCTGATGTGCTTGAAAGCTTGATAGCAATTAATTTAGTCTTTCAACATATTTCTGAGGATGAACAAATTAACTTGGAAAAAATTAAAGAGTCAGTAGAAGAACGATATAATGCTGTAACTACTCAAATAATGGATTCAATTAGGCGACAAAAAACTTATGTTTCTTAGAGTAAACAACTACACTCAATGTGGTAGTCTAATTCCTGTAGCCGCTTCATATTGTCGGCAAACTTCTCTGTAATTGTCACCTTCAGCTATAGGAAACCCTTCAAAATTATAGCTGTGACCTGTTCTTTTGGCTCTTACAAATGCCTTTTCTCTTTCATGATCAAAGCCGATTAGGAGCCCGACTCTTTCTGCCAATGTATACTGTGAAGGATCTACTTGTGCCTTTTCCATAGCTACAATTATCTTACTCTCTGTGACAAATGGTATTTGCCTCAGTGCATATCTTGCTTCTTTGCTTATTTTTATTCTTGACATGTTCTTTTTCCTCTAAAATTTGATATCCTTTTATTGAAAGTATAAGTTTAAATACTTTATTTAGAATTTAAAATGCAATTTTTCAAAGGTTTTCTTCATTTTAATACTGTCTTGCTCAAGAATAGGTGATTCAGAGATGATTGTTATGTCAACTTTCCTTTTCAAAACTTCTCTTGCTAATGGTTCAAATGGAGGATCGTCTTTAATTGGAACGTGAACATCTACAAAGTTTCCCTGTTGATTCTTTTTGACATTCTCAAAATGTGAATAGATGTGATCAAGCTTCAACTCTTCTAATTTGTCAAAAATTTCTCCATAATTTATGTTCCCTTTACCTCTGACATATAAATGAGCCCAATCAATCCACGGAATTACTCTCAATCTCATTTCTTTGGCCAATCTAATAGTCTCGTCCAAACTTCCAAACTGACTCCATCTTCCCATCGTCTCAATTCCAAGCTTGATATTTTTTATCCCACTTGATTTCATCTTGTCTAGAATATATCCAAACCCTTCTTTCACTTTTTCAAAAACATCTTCTGGCTGTAAACCAGAATAGTATGCAGCGTGAATTGCAATTGCTTCAGCTCCCATTTTTTCTCCTCTATCTGCAGAATCAAAAATCATGTGTTTACTGGCCTCAATTGTTTTTTTGCTTTGAGAACAGAGGTTTATGAAATATGGCGCATGAACTGTCAAACTTATTTTCAAGTCTTTTGCAAGTTTTCCCACTTCTTCAGCCATCTCGGACTTCATTCTGACTCCACGAACAAACTCAACTTCCATAGCATTCAATCCAAGTTCAGAAACAGTCTTTATACCTGCAAGAGTACTTCTGTCTTTGCTAAAGATTGGAACACCTGCTGGTCCTAAAAAGATTTTCATAATAAGAAAATGTTAAAATCTGAATAAGAACTTAAGCTAAGAGAAATATCTTGATTACTATTTCAGCAACTGTCAATACTGCAACCAATGCTACAACAGTCCTAGGTTTTATCTTGATAAGCTGTTCTTCCTCTTCTTGATACCTCAGAAGTCCTCCAGTACCCATAGGCATGTACAATTTGTCTTTTTGTTTAACCATACTAAATTTTAGTTAGGATAGAAATATAAACCTTCCTCATCTCCGGTATGTTCTCTTACTGCTTCATCTAGTATATGCAAAAACATTATGAATTCTTTTTTCTCAAAACCATTCATCAAATAGAAAATAGTTTTCTATTAATTTAAAGATTGAATAAATAAGAGACGTGCTGGGCATAGCCTCTCTTTTGTTTTGGTAGCATTTGTCTGAGCGGCAAAGCCTTGCGTCCAAGACTTGCCAAATCGTTTCA
>Ga0315280_10004455_pt1 | contig 20653 bp, 21 predicted proteins | sample YL17G06_40_MG_FD_203697 | JGI IMG/M metagenome (GOLD analysis project Ga0315280, IMG submission 203697) | Sediment microbial communities from Yellowstone Lake, YNP, Wyoming, USA - YL17G06_40 | ecosystem: Environmental > Aquatic > Freshwater > Lake > Sediment | place: USA: Wyoming | collected... | reverse complement strand
GCACTCTTGAGTTCCTCGAGTGTTACGTAGCTTCCTTTCTTCATCTCTTGGATTGAGCGTTCTATTTCCTTTATTTTCTCTTTGTTGAGTTCTGCTTCAGGAAGCCCCTTTGTGATAACTTCTTCAAAAATGTCTTCAATGAGTCTCAGCCGCTCGTTTACTCTTTTAACCTCGTCGTAAATCATTTCAAGCGTCACTCGGGTATTCATTTTGCCTTCCCTGAATAAACATTGGTCTACGCCATTTATATTCTTTCATTCTCACTTACAAAGGACTTGTAGGGCTTCATCAGAAACTAGTCTGACCCTAATCTTTCTAGGCCCCTATCCCCCTAGGTTTTTTGGGGGTTTGAGCGTTGATGTTTAATGAAACGTATGGAGAAATGCTGAAATGAAGTTAGCTAGACTGTTCGGTTATTGCGTGTTGGGTTGCTTTTTTTATGATTTGTTTGAGGTTGTTTTTGGGTTTCCATCCGAGTGTTTTGATTTTGTCTATGTTTAGGAGCATGTTTTTGACGTCGCCTTTCCAGCCTCTTCCACCGTCTACTTCTCCTGTGAATTTGAGTTTGACGTTTTTGAGTTTCGTTTCTTTTGCGACATCTCCGCTTTGGTTTTTGGCTGTTCCGCCTATATTGTCAGTTTAAGGATTGGCCGTTATTTTTTTGTAGTCGATTGGTCGATGGTTTGCGCTTCGTTGATTAGTCTCTCTAGTTCGTTGAGTTGGGCGTGGATTTCTTTTTCGTCAATATTGGAAGGGATGCTGTTCATGGTCTTCGCGATGTGCTCTGCGACGCGGACCCATCTCTTCCTCTGGTCCATCCTTATCGGAGTCATTTTTCCGTTGATTCTCTGGTGTCTTATCTCGCCTTTGGCTACTTTGGTTGCTACGTTAAAGATTTCCTCAAGCCTGTTAAGCGTCCTCTCTCGAAGTCTCTGAGTCTCTGCCTTGACCTCGTTTCTGATCGTCTCAATACGTCTTGAAAGGAATCTATTGAATGAAACCTTAACCAATAGATAGACCCCCCCTTATTTTTTAGCTCTTAAGGAAGTATGTTGTTCCGAAAGGTTCATTAATAAAGCTATGAGGGAGATTTGGGAAGCTCGTTGATGGTTTACGTGGTAGATGCCTCTGTTGCGCCTTTCAGTTTTATGATACTATATTAGTTTATTGGTCTGATTCAGATTTTCTTGTTTTTTCATCGTCTTTTTCTTCTTTTGGCTCTATTATGTCTTTAATAATTATAGGAAGGTATTCTTGGAGGAACTTTATGGTTTCTGGCGGGGGGTTCTTTTCAAGCAGTTGGTGGAGGAAGCGTTGGAGTATGATGGATTGTCTATCCTCCTTCGCCAATGGTTGGAGCAATTCGTTTATTTGACGCTTTAATTCCTCTGCAGGTTCCATCGATTCCTCGATTTCTACCGTTACAATCCCCAGTCGAAAGAGGGCGACTATGGCAATGATGAAGACACTGGCAACCCCAGCACCCTCCCATGCAAGGAGGGGAACGCTAGTCAATAATGCGGCTAATGGGTAGTACCAAGGGGCGCTGACAGTTACGGTTTGAGGCCCAATAACATCGTTTACATATGTTAAATTGTATTTTGTGTCCAAAAATGCTGTTATTCTGAACGTTTTTTGACCCGTTGTGTTAGGTGTGTATTTAAATTCCCACCTTGCGTTGTCTATTGACCATTCCATGGCCGATCCGTTCAGGTATAATTTCCCTGTCGTTCCATCAAACGTTGAGTTATCGAATTCATATACTGCTTTGAACCAAACAGTGACAGTCTCTCCCATATAGGCTGAGGATGGCGAAACTCCGCCCCCAATGATTTTCAGCCTATCCACGATTACATTCACTGTCTGGTTTTCGACACTGTTCTTGTTCGTGACAGCGTAAATATTGTAACCGTAGTTTCCAATTTTGTTTGGAGCTATGACGTTTGGAAGTGTGAATGAACCATTTGTTGCGTTAACTATGCCGACAGTTTGCTTCAATATTCCGCCAAGTTCAACCTTCACATTTATGTCGACGTAGGCTCCTGTAGTCCATGTAGCACCATAAGTTGTTCCATCATTCCCTTGTCCGCTATGGTTCAGTGTATCTCCATCAAAAGGCAAATAGAGAACAAGCCCACTTTCATTGGAGTAAATACCTCGATAGCATTCACTGACTTCCGTAGCTGAAAGTGCTCGGTTGTAAAGGCGAACCTCATCAATTATACCGTTGAAACAGACATTGGGATTACTTGGGATGCCACCAATAGCCAGTGAAGCTGTTGAATGTAAAACATTTTGATTTACAACATACGTGTTTGCGTCTTGTACCCCATTTATGTAAAAGATTATAGTCCCGTTATAAACAAGAACAACATTCGTCCATGTGTTAGCAGAGATACTTGTAGCACTTTCGACCCAGTAGTAATTCCCATCTGCCCCTATAATTACAGCTCTCAGCTTGTTATAAGGTGAGGCACCGCCAAAACTAAAATACCAATCTCCATAACTAGCGCCTGCATATTTATTTGCTATCTCCATATACGCAACGAAACTGTTTGGTTTTACCCACGCTGATACAGTAAATCTGTCCATTTGTAAGGAGCTACTGTCAGGACAATTAACATAATCATCCACTCCGTCGAAACTCAAAGCACTATTTCTAGAGGCTGGTGGAATGGTTGTCCCCTCATAGTACACGATCCCATTGAAGGTTAATGCGTCGTTTGGGTTCACTCGGCCATGATCTACCCCTGCAGAATAGACTATCAAGTCGTTTTCAAAGTAAAACCAATCAGTTTTCGACCCACTTCCGCTTGCGCCTTGATCGTCGTATACCTTCGCCGAAACAATGTCTATATTTCCTTTAGTGTAGTTCCAGCCGAACATGGCTCTTGCAGAGAGCCTGAAGGCTGTGCTGTTCAGATTAGTCCTTAACGATCCTGAAGCGTCAAGCACCAGATAGTTGCCTATATCCTGAATCTCTGAGAAGGTGTCTGTTGTGCTGTCATAGGCTATGATGACTCCGTTAGACAATTCAAGAGTGGAGTTCTTAATAACTGCTTTGCCATTGTTGTCCGAAACCGTCCAGTTCAGATAAACGTACTGCCGAGCATAGATTATGCTAGGCGCTTCGTATTGGCCAATAGTCGGCACCACATTATCTACTTCAACGCTGCCGCTGTAAGAGTCTGCAAGCACAGGATACGCAAAGAAAGATAAAACCACAAGTAAGGCAAAGGACACCATGACCGTTCTTTTTTCAACTCTCCACATATCAGTCTCCTCTTAACTCAATGAGTTTTATTCTTTAAAGAAAGTCCATGGCGTAAATTTTCTGCGGTGTTTTTTAATTGGTCAACTTTTTCTCTCACGTTATCTTTAAATAGCGCGCGCCGGTAAAGGCTTTGGTTAATGCCTATATTATCTCTCACTTGAGTACGATGCATTCAATCCCAGCTTTTTTTGCAGCCTCTAAACCTACCTTAGAGTCCTCAATGACTAAACAGTTTTCTGGCTTAACTTTAAGCTTTTTAGCGGCTAACAGAAATATCTCAGAGTCTGGTTTTCCCCTTTTTACATCTTCTCCTCCAACAATTACTTTGAATTTATTTTTGACGCCGAATTTTCGAAGTATCATTTCTATATTTTTCGATGAGCTTGAAGAAGCAATCGCCAACTTGTAGTTCTTTAATCTATTAATTAGCGCGACAGTCTCTGTGAAAGGCGCAATTGTTGGAATTAACTTTTTATAAATTTCCTGTTTAGTCTTATAGATATCTTTAGCGTCCAACGCCGCTTTTTTGCTTTTCAAAATATCTTCTATCAATTCCAAACCTGTGCCTCCTCTTGATCTCAAGAATTCATTATAGGTTAAGGTGATATGGTGTTTTTGGAAAGCTCGTCTGTATGCTTCAAATTCTGTTCGTGCGCTGTCTGCTATTACTCCGTCCAAATCAAATATTATAGCCTCTATCATATTTCGAATATTTTCCTTGCGCGTTCATAGTCTTGTGGCGTATTTACATTGAATAGTTTACCGAATATTCTTTCTTCGGTCACTTCCTCGTACATATACCAACCTCGCATAAACTCATTCAGTAGTTTTACGCCGATTAAATAGAGGGCGCATGCTCTATCTTCATCATTAATATGGAATAGTGATACGCTGGAGAAATGAGCTGCTTCTGAAAAGAAGGATCTAATCCTCCAGTAAGGATCATTTTTTAGCATTTTATATTTATTCAAGATTCTGGGAATTCCTTGTTTATCACTCGAAATTCTTTGAGAGCTGGATGTTCCTTAACAAAAAGACTTACATGAAACTCGGATCCTTTGCGACTTACCTCAAATTTAAATAAATCTTGATGGAAAAAATCATAAAGGCCATGGAAGGAATGATATAGTTTGCCTATGTCATATGCAACATCATAATGCTTCATACCCCTAGGGTCGAAAAGCACAAATTGAATATTAGGGTAGTTTTTTTATGTTCACTAAGAAATTATCGAAATGCAAATCTCCATGAATCATACATAAAATAGGTGGCTCCAGAATATTCATTAACCGAACATGTGATTCTATTTTTCTAATCAATGAAGGAATGTTCTCATATTCTTCACCGTTTAAATTTATGGTCTCCGCCGCAATCAATTCTCTGAGCATGGGCGACTTTTGCTTGCATTCAGACAATCTCATCTTAATCCTTTGGATATGCGCATATTCTACGAATCCCCCTACTGATTCAACTTGGTTTCTGGAATAAACTTTTTCAAATAAGACATCCATATGCATGCATGCTCCCTACGTTTTTGGATGTGAATTGGCGCGCGTGCTATGCCAATGATTTTTGTTATGAGTTTTGATGTTTTCTCCGACTATTTCTTTTATTAGTTGGGTGCGCGCAATTTTCGGGCGCATAAGTTGTATAATGCATTCTTTGCTTGTTTATTTTCGTAAAAAATTTCATATAGTGCATCTATGAGAGGAAGGGCACACCCTTTTTTCTGGGCTATTTCTCTGATTGCCAAAAGAGACCTTGCGCCTTCTACAACTACATCTTTAACTACATTATTTATGGTTTGAGAGCTCAGGCCGAACCCCATCATATATCCTATAGCTCGATTTCGACTCTTCAAACTAAAAGCAGTTGCAGCCAAGTCTCCCAAGCCAGCTGGACCCAATATTGTTTCAGCCCTTCCTCCAAGATACTGGCACATTTCTATCATCTCGTGGATTCCTTCGGCGAATAACAGACCTCTAACATTATCGCCCATTTCGAGTGCATCAGCAATACCTATAGAAATGGCTACTAAGCCTTTCATTATTCCTCCAATTTGAACGCCTGCGACATCTTGGGTGGTGGTTACAAATAACGAATCCGATTCAATTACCCTCTTGACAATAAGAAGGGACTCCGTGTCTTTCGAAGCTAATACTGTTACGCTTGGAACTTTACGTATAAGTTCGTGCGCGAAGTTTGGGCCGGACATAGTTAATACTTTTTTGAAGCCCAACTCAAAAAGAACTTCAGATAACATCTTTGGTGGGGGATAGCTCATACCTTTCGCTACATTTACTATAGTTGCATTCTTTGAAACAGCCATGGAAACTCGTTCAGCAACTTCTGGTACTGCATGCGAAGGCACAGCCAAGAAAATTACATCTACATTATTTACGCTTTGCGAGATATCATTTATTGGGTGGATTTTTTTTGGAAGTTTTATTCCAGGGTAATATTCTGGGTTTTCCCGAAGCTCTAACATTTTTTTACATAGTTCTTTTCTGCGCACCCAGATATTAACGATGAATCCTTTATTTGCAATATGTACACTCAGAGCAGTGCCCATCATTCCTGCTCCTAAAACAGATACCTTAAGTTGCCTAATTCCTCTCATAAATGGCGTTTGCCTCCTCTAATTCCTCAAGGGTGTCTATTTCCATAACAGGCAAGTCTGTGAGGTCTACAGCTTTTATGTAGAATTTCGCGGTCAGTTTTTGGATTATATCGTCATAGTATAGATTAATTTTTCCATTCTTAACGGCCTCGTCCAGAGCATGACGAAAATACTTGCCTGTTTTCCTATCAAACATTGCTAATCCCACATACTCACCGTCAGCTTCTTTGGGATCCAAATTTTTACCTATTTCAACAACTCTATCGTCCAACAATCGAAGTTTAACTTCTTCATGTCCACATAAATGTTTCGAGTAACCTAAACATGAAGCATGAGAGCTTAGCATTCGTGAAATTGCCTCCGGGCTAAGAAGCGTATCACCATTTACAACGAAAGTGGTACCTTCTAGAAAGTTTGTTGAAGCAAGCCAGAGCGAGTAGGCCGTATTTGTTTCCTTGTATTTTGGATTATAGATATATGAAACCTCAACTTGCGGGTATCGGAAATACCTATGTAAGTGTCTTATTATCATCATAGCCTTATAGCCAACAACTATGTGAAGATTTCTTACTCCACATTTTACAAAAGATGATATTTCATAATCTATAATGGATCGCTTTCCAACATTTAATAGTGCTTTTGGCTTTTTAAGTGTTAATGGACGCAACCGTGAACCAATGCCCGCAGCCAATATTATTACTCTGTACGGATTGTTAGAGTCATCCATCTCTCTGACTACCCACTTGTGTATTAATGTAAACTACCAAAATTTTCTTGAACATTTCAGCTTACAAATAATCTACCAGTATAATATAAAAATTCTATCATACTTGACCTTTAATGGCTGTAGCTTCTTTTCGCCATTTATTAAAGCTATTACTGTTGAAAGAAGCTCGTTTATGCGGCTTCTAGTGATGGCAACGGTTGGGATAAAAATTCTATGTCGAAATCATTAGCAAAAACAGGTTAACTTACTTTCATTATTTCTTCAATTAACGCTTCAGATGAATTGCAGCAGTGTCCAAACACAAAAGACCTAAGCTGCTCTCTTTTCTCCTTATATTTATCTTCCTTTTGATTCATAGTTGTAGCAATACCCTTCAATAAGTCTTTAAAGTTAAAGATGATTGGTCCGGGAACAAAAAGCTCATAGTTAAAGTAGAATTCTCTATCATACACCTGATATTTTTTAAGATCATAAGCGAAAAAAATTATTGGTTTATCTAGAGAAAGGAAATCAAAAAATATCGAGGAGTAATCGGTAATAAGAAGGTCACATAGACTTAGAATCTCATAAATATCATAATCTTGAGGTAATAAAATAATTCTTTCGCTACTCTTGACATTTACTATGCTTGTATTACTATCCGCCGCATGTATTTTTATTACAAGTAGGGCTTCATTTGCCTCTAAAAATTCCTCAAGTTTCTCTAGATCAATGCCCCCATCCGATTTACTGCCAGTGTCCCTGAAAGTAGGGATGTAGAAAAGTATCTTCCCTCCATTTTCTTTGTATTTTTTGATTAATTCGTAAATCTCTAAATTAAAAATGCGTTTTTCTTCCGAGATTTTAAAAATGTCATTTCTTGGATAGCCGTTTATGATTAGGTGGGTTTCTGGAACGTTAAAAGCCGAAGAAAATATTTTTCCAAAAAAATTAGAGGGCGCAACTACATAACTATTAATTTTTACATTAACTAGATTTAATGGGGAGAATTTGGAAATTACTTTACCAAAAAGGGATATTTTTTTGGCATTAGTGGGAGGAAACCTGTCTATCCTCTTAAGGGGTATGCCGTGCCATAACTGGATTATCTTCGCACCACCTGATAACCAAAGATTTGCCGGAGAAAATAGATTTCTATAGCATGGTGCGTGGTCTATGATATAATATTTTGCTCTTAGGCAGTAATATATGGCTTTTAAATTCCAAACGTAATATGCTCTAAACCCCCGCTTTCTTAACTTTCTTACTAAAGTTTTATTTCTAGAAATCCATATAGGAATAATTTGAGGGAAATATAAATTTACAACTAAGAAGAGGTATTTAGAGTTATCCAAAAATACTTCACCATCCCAGCTTCCGAAAACCCATATTTTTTTACTTCTAGGAAAGACGAATGAAAGAAGATGAATCATATTTAGAAGGAGAAGCTTCGCAAGGTATCCAAATGAATATTTATTTATGTTAGTGCTTGCCATAGTTGAATTGGCGATTCTTGAGCTGAACAAATTACATCACAAGCCTTCGTCGTTTATATGTGAGGTAAATGAGGCAAATAGCAGTCACGATAAGTATGTGCAAAGGCGATAAAATAATGTCTTGCCAAGGTATATTTTCCTCTACTTTTGGATGCATGCATGCAGTAAATCCAGCAATTACGGCTAAAATTATCCTTGCCGGAACATCCAAAATGAAGAAAATCCAATAAGCCGTTGTTATGATGATTAACCAAACATCGATTTCAGCAAATACGTGCGCCCGTAGAGAACTAGCTCTGTTATTCATAAGCCGTTACCGCCGTCATTTCGCTGATTCTCCTATGATCCTGTACAACTTTTTCCCATTTACTTTCAACTTTACGCTTGTTATGCCTAATATAACATATTCTACCATTATCGAAGCTTTTTACTAGTTTTTTCGTATTATCGTTTGAACAATCATCCACAACAACTATTTCGAAATTTTGATATGTCTGATTCAATATGCTATGAATCGCCTTGTTCAGCAATTTAGCCTATTGTACGTCTGGTACAATTATACTCAAAAATCGATGATTCGTTCCGATTCACCGCACTCAAACTTCCTTATGGTGAGGATTTTGTTTAATTCTAATAGTTAGGTATCGAGTGAGAGTTTGCCGAATTTGCCCTTAGTGAAATCAAGAAAACCTTTCAAAATGAACTTGGCCGGTCGCAGATCTCTTGCTGCTAGCAGATAGCGAACTATTCTGAGAATAAATCGTGGAATCCATAATGGTAAAAAAACCAGGAAATTAAGGTGTTTTCTCGCGAATAATAACTCATTTCTTGTATCATAATATAGAACTATTGGATTGATCCTCCCACTAAATGATTTTGCATGCATGCATGCCTTTGAGGTTTTATGGATCAAGCGCGATTCTCTTATCATTTTGTTTTTGATCTTATTCTTATGCGATAGTTCCTTAAAGAGAATGAGACAAAGGCTAGAATGATTACTATCATTAATATCATGTTTGGAGCCGATGTAATGATATTTGCCCATGGAATGTCAAATTCAGACCATTTTTCATTGTTCGATCCGTTGATCTGATATGATCCGTCAAGGTTTATGTTATTCGCGAAAAAAGTGTTTGCCTGGTCAGCGGAGCCTATATCGATCTTTATTAGTCCTTTCATCGAAACAGGTTCTACGATTGCGGGGATGTCCTTGTAGAAAGGATAATTTATAGTAATGCTGTTGAAATAGATCTCTCCATTCACAGAAATATGCGGCCTCTTCAATCTAAATAGGGCTGTTGAATCTGAACTCAAAACTATTTGAGCGCCACTGAACTTCAGATTTCTAAAGCCCCCGCCTGACAAAGGCATACACAAAATTAATGAATCTTTAGGGGAAACGTTAATTATCAAGTTGTAACCATAAAGATACATGTTCAAATAGTTGCCTGCATAGGTGTCGCATGGATTCCATTCAACTGTTTCTCCTTTGGTTGAAGCAATCGTTGTATTTACGTCTCCAATAATTTGAAGAGAACTAATGAGTATATTGTTCATTTGTATTTCAGTGCTATTATTGAAAACTGCATAAATCTTGCCAATTGATATGTTTAGCAAAGTTGAGGTATCAATAGATTCCGGCTCTATTGTGATCTGTCCTGTAAAATTAAGCCCATTCTCGCCCCAAACAGGGTATTGATTGAACCATCTAGATTCCATAGGTTCTCTTCCGAAGGGCCCTGATGAAGAGGGAAGTCTAAAGTTCTGCATAACTTCGTCGAGCTGTTTTATCAGTCCCAGTCCATATCCTTTTATTAATGAGAGAAAAAGGTTTGCGTTCATGTATACTATGCTGCCGTTACCGAATTCTTTAAGAAGAGCTAATGGAGCAATCTTCTGATTATTAAACTCATAATAGGCTAATGATGTACTATTAGATGCTGTGAGACATGGGACAGATATTTTTTCCGGCAACGAAATAGCTCCTCCAGGTCCTATGATGCTGTCAGCCCAGCCAAAGTTTTCTTGCCTTTCCCCTATAATATTAAGAAATAGCCCTGAGCCGCCATCGCCGAACACTATAACTCTGCCTCCCCCTTTTATCCAACCCAATAACTCTGCTTCAGGTAGAACCAAAGGTTTCCTTAAGAACCCCACCTCATTAATAGAAAAGGAACCCGTTTCAAAAGTTCTAAATGCGAGGTGTGTTAAGGTCTGGTTTCCGAGATCTTGATCGGGCAAGTATATTATGGAATCCTTAACGGTATCAGAGGTGCCAAGACACAATACAATTGGGCTGAAACCCGTTTCATTTTCGAGACCGAAATACAAGTTTAACGATGCGTTCAGCGATTCCCAACGAATAAATAGGTATGGATACGTACCTGTATTTATCGAGAAACCTGAAACTGTCAGCATTTGCGGTCCCTGTGTTGTCCCGTAGGAGTAGTTCAGATTAACCTCGTTTTCGAGGGGAACATCATAAGGAATTATCAAGACCTGTTTTTGCAGAATATTACTATCAGTGGGTAAAAGAGTGTCATAGGAACAGTTTGTTAATGCTAAAGAAAACAATGGTAAAACGTTCTCGTCACTCATACTAAGGGGCAAAATGTAACCAACTTCAGATGAAACTGGTGGCGAGAAATAAGGTAATTCATCAATAGTAACTTCAGAATTATTAAATGCTGTCGATGTATAGTTAAATATGAAATTCATCAAAGGATTCTCAAAATAGTCTTGGCTTTGAATCAACTCAGTGTCAATTTTAGACAGATAAGTATAATACAAATCTGAGGACAATAAGAAATCATTCTCTATGTTTTTCAAAGAGAAAATGTTAGGATAATTTGCAGTAGTAGCTGCAGCAAGCCCCGCTAAATAAACTTCTTGACCAGACCAATCATCCAGGGTCGCAGCCCTCTGACCAGTTTTTGCGTTCATCCAAAGCCAGTTCATTGCACTAATTTCCTCAGAACTGGGCGTTGTATACACCATCCAAGTATCAGCGCTTAAAATCGTTGACATCGATCCGCAAATAACTATAACGGCGAAGGCTGCCACATAAATTGTTTTCAGTAATCTCTGCCTCTTCGGCAAAGATATCCTGAGGCGCAACCTGCTAGTAAAGCGAGGCGCAAGATACACTAGGGTGCAACCCGCTAGTAAAGCAATTGGAAGAGGAAGCAAACGGCCAACTATGCGTATCTCTCTTAGACCTGTAAAGAAGAAGTTTTGGTTAATGAATGAAATCAATTCTCCAAATAGGAATAGTCCAACAGCGACTGTGGCAAAATAGCTTATACAAAAGGAAAAGTTTCTTTGGGTCGACCATAAGTAGGCGCTTATGCATATCAAAGCAAGTAAACCGGCTATTCCAAGCCTAAGAGGATAATAATACCATGGAAATGCGTATCCACTGCCCATAATAAGACCAGCGACGCCAGCAGTCATATGTGAGAAACCATACTCTAGCAGAGCAATTATAGAAAAACCATAATAGTAACACAGAATTGCCGCCACACTATGCTTCAGTGGCTTTATGCCAATTTTTTCTTTAAGTAGCTTTCTGCCTTCGATGAAAATTTTAGTCCGCTTTAGCCAACTAACTAGTAAAAGTGCAAGTGGAATTATCGCGACTAGAAAGAAGGTTCCTTGAAAATTTTGAAAATTTTGATATAGGCAAGCTACGCCGAAAGCCAAGAAAGAGGAGAAGGTAACTGGCAAAAGGATGGTAAGTGTTTCTTTTATGCGCTTTATGTTCTTTATTATAATGTATAAAGGCAGAAAAACTATGATGCTAACCGCGATGTCTTCTATGTGTACAAATAAGCCGAAGAAAACTAGCAATGCAATAAGAATCGATTTTGTAAAATCAGAGTTAATTCTACGATCTTCAAGAATATAGAGCATCATCATGACACATATAAGCCCAAATGAGTATGTCTTTATCCCTTCTTGAACTATCCCTAATGGGGAACTTGTATCCGCAAGCGTCTTATACAAAGATGTTGATGATGCTGTGATTAAGCTATTAATATCTAGATTTTGAAATGGCAAGGCCATTTGATTCTTTAAGTAAAGAAAATATATCCAACCGAAACCTGAGAAAAGCGTGTAAACAAAAGTTGATGCCAAAGTAATTCTTTTGTTACCCTTGAAGAAAGCTGAAGACATGCAATAGAAAGCTAGAGGGGTTAAACCTTCGGCAAAACTCAAGAGCATAGTTAGGTTCACAGGCGGGAAACCAGAGAGTTTTACGAGCATTCCTATAATGAGCTGAAGAGCAACTGGCAAGTTCAAGTTCCAGTACACGTTGGGGGATTGCGTTATCGTAGTCAAGTTTTTCGAGATAGCAGCCCCTTGTTCCACATAACCCCAAGCGTCACCTCTGACGAATGGATTGTACACAAATTGCATTATGAATGCCATCATCCAAGAAAAGATCACAAGTGAAAACAGGACTAAATTATCTGAGTTTAGCGAAAACTTGAGGCTATCCTTTAGCGTAGTCTTGGTTTTACCTTTCCTCAGAACGACAAGAACTAATAATAAACCATTCAGCCCCTCTGAAGCCAGTAGAATGCTTCCAACATCTATTTTCAGTATGATTGCAGCCAGTCCCAAAGTAGAAGTGACAAACATACTGATAATGAAAGTAAAAACAAACCGAGCGATTAAACGTATTTCTGATCGATAATCTATCAGCCGAAGAAGCAAGTAGCCAGGCAGAAATAAAATCTGAAAAGCAGCTGATATTAACCTAACCCAGCTCAGAAGAGGAATAATACTCCAATCAGCATACAATGGCTCAGAGGAGGGTATGAGAAAAATCATGAATAACGTAATCATGTATAATATAAATAACACAAATCCGTGGTTTAGTGGTCTTGGTACCTTTATACTGAGGGAAATGGACCGTGGCTTAGTGGTAATAATAAATAAGAGTGAGGATAGTATAAGCAACGCCCCAACAAAATATTTTAGTGGATTACTTAAAACCCATACAGCAAATAGCAAGATTAGAATTAAAGGTGAGAATACGAAAATTTCAAATTTAGAAGACATTAACTAAAAACCTTTTTACTTCTAGTTTGGATGCACGTTCCCCCAAGGCGCCCAATCCACGAAGCAACCATTATTATGTACATTAGTAATGTTAGAGAACCTATTACTGATGAAGACCAATAAGAAATATTAAACCACAATAAGGATAAAAGGATTAAAGAGACAAAGAAATAAAGTAAATTCAAGCTATTATTAGGCATCCAATTATTTCCTTTAGTTTCGAAGATTTTCATGGTTTCAGTCCAAGAACAAAACTATCAATTTAAAGGTAGATTGTTTTAGGTAGCGCGCGCATGCCCGCGCGACAGTTTTAGCTTGAGGAAGTACAATTCTGAAGGGTAAGGCAACATTGACTTTTCTAGCTTCTCATCTGATATTTTTCGTATAGTTTGGATCTTGAGATGCGACATCCACATCTCTTTAAAAGATGAGGTATTCAAAGCAACAGCCTTTATTAGTGAAACGATCGCAGGCGCTTCAAACTCTAGAGTCTCATAGAAGGCTATTAGTGATAAAAAGCTGAAGAACAATGGAGATCTTTTGAAAAGGCTTCCCGTACCATAATTTCTAACGAACGTCCTTATTGCGTCTTTAAAAACCACAAATGAGGTGTTCAACGGATTCTTCAGAACTAGTCTCGATGAAGCGCGCGCTACGCAGAGATTTCCAAACAATTAGGGGGTTGTGAGGTAATGCAAATAATTCTATGTTATCTGAAATCTTTCTGCTTTCCTTTAAAAGAATAGAGGCTATGACCACGTGTGAAACACCGTTTCGGACCAAAGCCTTAGCTAAAGCTAGAGTCCTATAACCTCCAGGATATTTGCCTTCTAATTCAAAGCTGGGAAAGTACCAAAGTAATCTAGTTTCACTGACCATTTCTTCCACCGAGTTTTGCTATATTGTTTGGCAATCTTTGGATAGCCTATAACTAAGAGAATATTCAGTTTTAAGCCATACTTAATTTGAAATAGTAGAGCTCGTTGGGATAAGGCAGCATGAAAGACTCTATCTCATCGTCAGTGACTTCTCGTATTTTATTCATTTTGGAACGTTCAGTTAATGTGTCTCCGAGGTTAATGAGGTTCCAAATCAGAGCTCTTAGCAATCCCGAAAAAGCTTGCTCTTGAAAGAATACGAATTTAAATAAAGCAACATAAAATGAAGTTGCAAGGTAACTCGGAAAGCGCTTCATCAGGATTCTTAATGAATAGTTTTTAAGAATAGTCAAGATGGTATCGTGAAAATTCAGGTACTCACCGTCGCTAGCCTTTCTATAAACGAGCCTCGAGGCATGGCCGCAAAAATGATGGCAAATAGACTTGGGGTTTGTGGCAATTCTAAAGCCGAGGAGACGTGCTGCCCAGCTCAGATCCAAGTCCCCCAAGAATTGCCTCTCGTCAAAGAGATAGCCAAGTTCAACAATAATATTTCTTCTAATGATGAGGCAAGCCCCTGAAGAGTAGAAATAACCCTCTATTAAACCGTCGCTTGGTCTATTGAAGGTTTTCCTTTCTTTACGTGCGCTTATTATGCCAAATGGGATACCCAGACATATGGAGGCACTACCATCAGCTTTGTAAACAATTTCCTTGCTTTGACATATGCCTAATTTTGCATCATTTTCCATAGCTTTAACAAGCTCTTCTAACCAAAAGAATTCAACATACGTATCATTGTTTAACAAAACTACATACTTTCCCTTTGCATACTGTAGCGCCACATTATTTCCTCGGACGAAACCTATGTTCGTTTTGTTTCTAACAATCTTTATTTGGAGAGAAGTGTATTTTTTCTTTATTGCGTCTAGAATTGTCAGACTATTGTCTGTTGACTTATTGTCAAAGAAGATTATATCGAATCTCGCTTTGTTTAGTGACTGTTGAGATAGTGACTCGAATAGCCTTCTAATGAAAGGTTCTCCATCATAATTCACAATTATTATAGAAGCTAACAATCTGTTACCTTCAATGCTTTCATTCAGCATAGGGTCGACTCCGCGCGCGCTAGAACATAAACCCATTTAACTTATTGTCCTTGTTGAATTTGTAGGAAAGACGTTAGTAACATATAATGGGCAAACCCCAATGATTTTGCCTGCTTCCTCCATGATCAAATACGATAGAATCCCCAAATTTGACTTGTCTAGAACTCGCTTCCACCTTATCATGTGAAAGACAAAACCATTCATATGGTTCGTAACAAACGAATCCCATCATTATTCCATTCACTGGACAGAACGAGAATGTTCATAGCCATACCCGTCTTTTAGGTCGCGCGCGGATTTAGCGTCCTGAAGACAACTCAAGTATATACTTTCCATCTGGCTTGCTACCTTAGACCAGGTAAACCGTTCATGAACCAATAGTTTTCCCTGTTCCCCAAACTTTTGCCGCATCCTTTCGTCGCTCAACATACTTGTAAATGCTCCTTTCAGCCGATCCTTATCAAAGGGGACTGCATAACCCGCTTGACCATCAATAATGTTGGCTATGCCACACCGATCGGTCACTATAACAGGAGTGCCACAAGCACATGCTTCAAGTACAGTCACCGGAAAAGTTTCATAGATTGATGGTAGAACATAGATATCAGAATCTACGTATGCCTCTAACTTGCGTTCTCCATGAAGTGCGCCGACAAACAATACCTTATCTCTAATCTTCAACTTCTCTATTTTCTTTTTTATTTCTTTTAGATATCCATAATCAGGACCTGCTATTACTAGTTCAACATTGTCCACTTCTTTCGAAAGCTCGAAGAAGGCTTCTGCCAGCAAGTCCAAGCCCTTTATTTTATGTATCCTAGCCAAAAACAGGATCAATTTTTTGTCAGACAGCCCATATCTCTTCCTGAATCTACCTTTTTCAGGCAACTCATTGAAACTGGTTAAATCTATTGCATTGGGCACTATCTCAATCTTCTCTGAATTTATGCCTATTTTTCTGTATTGCTCAGCTTCTTGTGGCGTAACAGCTATTACCTTAACAGCATGTGCCAAAAGTTTTCGACCCCACAGCAGGTCATATAATGATCCTATTATCGGTTTTCCGGTGGAGGTAGGAATAGAGCCATGAGCTTGTACGATGTAAGGAATACCCATCTTGATTGCATAATATCCAACGATCAGATTTTGAAATGTTCTGTACTCATGTAAATGAATAATATCGAAATTCTGTAAGCTTCTTCTCAAAGCGTGAACCATGCTGGGAGAAAGGTATATATTGATATGAAATGCTGCCGCAACATGGTTGGTTACACTCTTGAACTCGTAGACTTTTATTCCATTTACTTCTGTAACTTTTCTTCTATTTCTGTTAAGCGCATCTGTCGTAAAAACGCTTACCTCATGCCCTCTCTCAACGAGTTGCTTCGACAATTCATGTATCAGCATAACGGGGCTGCCATCCGCCCAAGAAATAAAGAAATAGGGTATCACTTGTAGAATTTTCAAACAGCTGCCCTACACATTGCTTAACTTTTCGTATGCAGTCATTAACCTGTTTTCCATCATTTCCCAGCTATAGCATTTCTCGTAAGCCTTCCGGCCGTTCTTGCCCAATGTCCTGTACAACTTAGGGTCATCTCTAAGTTTTACTATCGCCTTTCTTATTGAACCAATATTCCCGTAAGGCACCACCAAACCACAGTTTTCTCGCCTCACGATCCTACTCATCGCTGTTCCATCGTTTACTATAATCGGTTTTCCGCACATCATAGCCTCAAATAACTTGTTAGGAGACGCATACTTGTTATTTGGGATTTGGGTATCATAAAAAGCGAAAAGGATATGTGAAGACAAACTCCATTTTATGACTTCTTCATATGATAGCCACCCCAAATAATTTACAATACCTGGTTTAACTGAAGCAAGTTTCAAGATAGATTCTTTATCTGGCCCAGTGCCTGCCAATAGCAATTTAACGTCATCCATATTCATTATAGCTTTAATCATATACTCTAGGCCTCTTGACTTCGCAAGGTAACCAGCGTAAAACAAAACTATCTCTTTTTGCATTGCCATTGATTTCCTTTTGGAGTCGAAATAGTCGCTTGGCGAATTATAGATATACACCAACTTTCTTACCTTTGAACCTCTAATTTGCTCATATCTTGATTCATCGACTAAGAAAAGAATGTCGGTGTATCTAATCAGTGCTTTTTCCATATATGCGATTCCTCTTCTGATAAATCGAGGAATAATAGTGGGAACGTTGTCGGCATAGAAATCATAAATTGTATAACAAAACTTTGCTTTCTTAATCAATTTCGAAAACACGGCTGGCAATAATGTATCGAAATCACACGCATGGATCACATCCACGTCTTCTTTCATAAGAAAAATAGTTACATAAATCCACCATATTGGAAGATAGAAAAGAACAGTAAGTTTTCCATAGGGTGCTTTAAAACGAAAGCTATGCAAAGTATATAGGTTACACTCTTTGAAGTTCTTAACATTTCCTCGATCCCATGCTAGTAACTTTACTTTATGACCATTCTTAGATAGGGTTTTGCATAACTTTTCGACAGATGGATCTGAGGTTGAGGCTCGTATTAAAATAATTCTCATGTTATAAAACACGAATTCCAATGAAAGCGTACGTGGATTCTCATGAAAAACACCCGTCATTCATTGCTGAATCATTTGTTGCCTGAGAGTGCTATAGATAGGTTTATCCAAGCTTGAAATTCATAAAGGTTTAATGGTATTCTAGAATAAGGATTCGCATAAGACTTCAAATTTGCAACAATAAAGGTTATGTGTTTATACATAGGATCATGCTTCGAACTCATTTGCAAATAGACTCTTTGCTTTTCTTTGACTCATGAAGCCACTATATTTTTACTTTCATCGTTAAAAAAACATTCTCAAAGACAGTCTGCTAATTCAGATAGCAGTCTTGCCAGGTTCATAGAGGGTTGCTATAGCTCGCTCTTCAGGAGTTCTAACTGTGCTTGCTATTTTGTATATTATTGGAGTAAGAGGAGAAGCCATAACTAGTTTCGCAAGAACATCACTATAAAATAACAGGCTTGAGGCTTGATCTAAAAGCGTTTTCCTTATGTAGAATTGTCTTTTGTAATTATCAAAGTCTGTATTTACTCGGATATTTTCCAGATTTGTCGTGCCAAGTTTTTCTTTCTCTGCTACAATTATGTGTTTTGCCCTCTTTAGAGGTATGCCCATAATCATTGCGCCGATAGTATCCGCCGCTACAACATTGTTAGAGGCTAGCAACAAATCAGTTTTTACTGGCTTGCCGAACATTGGACCATGCTCGTCTAACCCATAAAGCCCATCAATAATTGTTATTTTAGGATCCAAAGTTTTTGCAATTAGGGCAAGCTTGCGATCAAGATTTTGATGATGCAGTCCTCTCATAGTATCGGGATAACACCCCCACATATTCTTGATGCCTAAACTCACACCAGTAATCACATGAACCTTTAGAACTGGAACTGATATGAAGCAATCTACTTTTTCCGTGAGCATTTTTGGCAATTGAACTTTGACTTTTTTAGACTGAATCTTAGACTCGACAAATTCAGAAGGAATTCTAGAGAGGTTAACCAACTCGACCCCAGTTTCTTTACATATACTGTACATCCCATGACCTCTAAAAGCATCTTCAGCCCTAAATGAATTATCGCCTCCATCAGATTCGCCTACGATAACGTTATTGCATCTGCTTCTTGTGATTTGAAGCAAGCATTTCAATAATTCTGGACTAGTAGTAACCCCTTCTTTGTGGGTATGAAAAGTGAAATTTGGTTTTATAAAAATGGTAGAATCTCTCTTAACATGTTTTTTCCAATCAACAAACTCTAGCCCTTGAAGAAGACATTTTCTTAGTTCTCCGTTAACTTTGGCTATGTAAGCCAAATAGGCGTCATTACCGTCGGTCTGCACCTATTCCTCACCCAAGTTAAGCATTTTCGAGGACACCCATGCCAAATGTATTATCTTCTGCCTAACAGAATATGACGCATCTCTTTCTCCAAGTGCACAACAATCAGATTTGTACAATAGACTATACTTCTGACTTGTCATAAAAATCATCACTCTGAATTTCTCGCGTCAATTCTACGAAGATTCTTTTCATTTCTAATCCTATAGCCTCAAGCGACGCCGTATTTTTTACATATTTTCTTCCGTTTTCTCCCATCATCCTTGAGAGGCGAGGATTTTCCTTCAGTTCCATGACAGCTTTAGCTAACGCTTCAGAATCTCCTGGGTAAACGGCTAAACCAGAATCAGTCTCTTTCACATAAACCGAAGGCAAACCCCTACTACAACAAATTATCGGCTTACCAACAGCCTGATACTCATAAAGCTTCGACGACATCCCAAGATAAGGCATCTTAAACTCAACAAGAGGCAAAACCAACACATCAGCCTGACCCAACAACTCAGCCACACCTTGCCTGCTCAAAAGCCTATCAACAATCTTAACGCTCTTCACATTCAACTCATCTATCTTAGAAAGCATAGAACCCAAAAGCTCACCCCTACCCTGAAGAACAAACTCAACGTCACCATCCACTTCCTCAACAATCTTAGCAGCCTTGAAAATCTGCTCAAAATCATAAGCTATAGAGAAAGCCCCAGAATACAAGACCACAAACTTCTTCCTAGGCTTTTTAGCCACGCTTGGCTTGAATATGGACAAGTCCACGCCGCCTCTAACCACGTGAATCCGACTTTTATCCACCCAATACTTCTTGGCTAAAATCTCAACGTAACCCGGGCTAATCGGCGTCACAACATCGCCCTTACTCAAAAACAACCGATAAACCCGCTCAGCAATTCTAAGAACCAACGAATCTTCGTCCATAAGCTTAAGATCAACCAAATCCTCAAGCGTCAAATCATCCTCATTCAAAGCCACAGGTCTTCTTTTCACCCTGCCATAGACTAAGCCTGGAACCCAGCTTGAAGCCCATACTGCATCAACTTTTCCCACAAACGGCAAAGCAAACAACGACGAAACCGCAAAAGCTCCAATCAGCAGGATCCTTTTGAAAAAACCCTCAGACTTAATCGGAGGCATAAACGTTCTAATGACCCTAATCTCCCCCATCCACTCAACTTTAATAGGCTTCCAACGGTATTCCTTCGGAATTTTCCCATGCGGATAATGCGGAAAGGCAGCAACAACAGTAACATTGCATCCATTCAAGAAAAGACCCTTAGCTAAATTATAAGCCCTAGTCGCAGATCCTCCAATGTCAGGTGGAAAATATTGCGCTATTACCAGTACGTTCAAGTTGAAATCGACTCTATGCTTTTCGCTTCAGAATCTTCCGCAGAAGCTTAACCCTATATTCTTCTAAAACCTTGTCAACCTGCTCTTTTGTGACTTCTAGTTCTTCAAAAGTCTTCATCAATGAAGGAATCCTGGGAGCATTTTCCATAAGGCATCTTTTCAATGCTTCATCCCTCGGAATTTGGCCCTCTCGAATTAGCTTGCTGTAAAACTCATCAA
>Ga0315280_10004454_pt1 | contig 20655 bp, 13 predicted proteins | sample YL17G06_40_MG_FD_203697 | JGI IMG/M metagenome (GOLD analysis project Ga0315280, IMG submission 203697) | Sediment microbial communities from Yellowstone Lake, YNP, Wyoming, USA - YL17G06_40 | ecosystem: Environmental > Aquatic > Freshwater > Lake > Sediment | place: USA: Wyoming | collected... | reverse complement strand
AGCCGAGGGTCGCAAATCGCGGCTCCCGCTGCCTAATGTTTGCGGTTCGATACCACTAATAAGGGTTAGAACGACGGGGTTTTTTGCCGGCGCTCAACTTTCCCCGCTCACCGAGAACTAAATGCTTGACTCCGCTACGCCTTCGATTACCATGGACCGTACGCACGGGCGCGTCCGTTTTGCGCATTGATTTGCGCGCATTGACTATCGACGAGGGACTGCAGGCTAAGGAGGAATCAAATGCGAGCTAGGCGATCGTTCGCGCGGGATTGGTTGCGGAGTGTGATGGCGCTTTCCGTGGTGCTCTACCCGATGCTGAGCATTGCTCAAGATGTGGGAAAGGCTCCTTCGCAAGGCCCTTCTGCGTCTGGCGCGGCCCCCGCCGGCGCGACGGGCCAGCAGTCGGCACAGCCCGATGCCGGCGCGCCGGCAGACGCCAAGGCCCTGGCCCAGAATAATCCCCCGCCCGGCGTCCCTCCGAAAAACGGAGGAGCCCAAGGCAGTTCGACCGTTGTTTATCTCCGCGTGGACGGCAATCTGGCGGGCCGCGTGAGCATTCTCGATCCCTCGGGGAAACGAGTGCCTGCCAAGGCCCACGTCTCCTTCCTCCAAGGCGGCCAGACCGTCCGTGCGGCGGACGTGGACGAGCAGGGGCGGTTCCAAGTGGCCGGGTTGGAGCCGGGCGTTTTCTCCGTGATCGCGTCCGGTCCGGATGGTTTCGCTGCCGCGTCGGTGCAGATCCTGGCTTATGCACAAGATGCTCCCAAGGAGCAGTTGACTTTGAACCTGACTTTGGTCCCCGCCGGCGAAGCGGATAGCCTGTCGGCGCTCTTGGCGCAGACACCGAAGGATCCCCCTCTCTCGACACAGGGGGTCGGGGCAAGCAGCGGGGGCGGTGGCGGCTTCGGTGGAGGCGGCGGCTGGGGACTCCTCGGCGCTGCCTTAGGGGCTGCCGGGCTGGGCGTCGGAATCGCCGCTCTGGCCAGGGAACCCGCCAGTCCGCACACGTTTTGAGCGACGATTCCACAAACTCGCAAGGCCGCTCCCAAACGTGACGGGCCACCAGTCGCCGGCCCTTTGTGAGCCAAGCGACTGCCGGGCTGAAGGGTTGCAGAGTCCGGGCCAGGAACGGAGAGGAACGCCCCGCGTTGTTGAGGCAACCGTACGGGGCAGCCTCGTTGCTACGAGACGAGCACTGCCGGGGATCTTTGGGGGGCTACGACTGCTCACCGTGGAGGCCAGCACGGAGGCCGAGCATTGAGCGATATTGGCGGTGTAGCCGCACACAAAAGGGCATTTCCTCGTGAGACGCGGTTCGTGCTCGCGGGGGCCGGTCCCGCGGAACCGACCCGTCGCGGGGCGTGGGCAGTACCGAGATGGCGGTCGTCATCGCACAATCGATTCTCCTGGTCGTCCTCGTTGTCGCGCCGTGGCTTTTCGGCAGTGTCCATGCGCTGACACAAACCGGCCTGGCCCTCGCCATCCTGGCTGCCTTGATCTGCCTCCTGGTGAGCCGGCTGCGTCGAGACGCTTTGCGGCTTGCGGTCCCGGCGGCCATCGTCCCACTCGTCTTCGCGCTGGCCCTCGGCGCGGTTCAACTCATCCCGCTCGATCCGAAGACGGCTGCCGTCCTCTCCCCGACCGGGGTCGAACTCCGCAGCGCGTTTCAGTCGCCCAGCTCCCCTGCCGAAGCATCCTTGGCCGCGGAGTCCGGCGCCGCCGCCCCGGATCGGCAGCCGCTAAGTCTCTATCCGGGCTCGACCCGCTATAACCTGGCCCTGTTGACCCTCGGGGTTGCGGCGTTTTTCCTGGGCGCGACGGTTTTCCACACGCCTCAGGCCCAGTTGCGATTGTGCTTCATCTTGGCGATCAACGGGGCGGCGCTCGCCCTGTTCGGGATTGTCCAAAAGCTGACCTTCAATCACGCGCTGTACTGGCAGATCCCATTGGGCACCAGGCCGCAACCGTTTGGGCCCTTCGTGAACAAGAACAACGCGGCGGGCTACCTGACCCTGTGCTTGGCCGCCGCGATTGGGACGCTGGTCTGGATCGCGGGCCGCTTGCACGAGCCCCCCGTGGCCAGGGCGAGCTTTCCGTCCCCGCGGAGGCCCACCCTCGCAGCGCGGCTGAAGCGGTCGATGATTGAATTCTTCGCCCGGCTCGACGCCGGCCAGTTGATTGCCTTCTCCGCGGCAGCGTGCCTCGTGGCGGGCATCGTCTGTTCGCTTTCCCGGGGCGCCTGGATTGCCACGGCGGGAGCCGTCCTCGCGACCGGCTTGGCTCGCCCTGCAACGCGACGCCGCGCCGTTCCGCTGGGGATTCTGGGGCTCGTGGCCGTGGCCGGGATTGCACTGGCCTTGTGGGTCGGGATGAGCCGCTCGGCCAGCGTCCGCCTGGCCAATCTGTTGGACGCCACCCACAGCCCTTGGCATCACTGGGAAGATTCCTCCCGGGCCGTGCCCGACTTTTGGCGGGTGGGGAGCGGGCTGGGGACGTACGGCTACGTCTACGGCCGGTACCAGGACCATCCGCGCGAACTCTGGTACGACCACGCGGAGAATCAGTACCTCGAAGCACTGGTGGAAGCGGGAGTATTGGGGCTGGGGCTCCTGCTGGCGATGATCGCCCTGGTGGCGTGGGCCGTTTGGTACGTCCTCCGCCGCGACTCCGCGCCGGGGTCGATCACCTTCGCCGTCGTGGCGCTGTTCGCCGTCAGTGCCCAGGTCCTGCACGCGTTTTTCGACTACGGGCTGTACATTTCCGCCAACATGCTTACCTTTGCCCTGCTGTGTGGTGCCGTCTCTGGGAGGGCGGCGCAGCTATCGAGGCAGTCGCGGTCGTCCGTCGGTCTGGCCCTGCCTGGTTACCGCTGGGTCCCTCTGGGGTTGGCGGTCTTGTTGGGTGCGGCCTGCGCGTGGGCCTTGACCGAGTTGCGCCGCGCGGCCGCCACGGAGACTGCGATCAGGAGTACCCGCGGCTTTGACGAGGCGACGCCCTCGGGAGCCTCCGCGGACGACCTGCAAGACGCGATCGAGCGGTTGGCCGCCGCCTTGGAGAATCGGCAAGACGACGCCGTCGCTCACTCTCGAATGGGAACCCTGTGGATGCACCTCTATCGCGTCCGCGCCTTCGAGGAGTTGCAGAAGGGCCGTTTGGGTTCGCTGGACGAGACGACCCTCTGGAAGATTTACAGCGACATCGCTTGGCTTCACGGGCGGATACACGAACTCGCTCAGGCCAAGCAGACCGCGAATTTCCAGAAACTGCGGCGCCAGCCGACGGTGGCGGAAAACCTCCGCCCGGCATTGGGCCACTTCCTGCAAGCCCGGCGATACTGCCCCCTGCTGGCGGAGGTACATGTCGGCATCGGAGAACTCGAGGGCCTCGTCTTGGATCCGGCCGAGGACGGGATGCACCTGGATCGGGCCCGGCGCCTGGCCCCCACCGACCCGGTCGTCCTCTACCAATCGGGGCTGCTGGATTTCAACGCGGGCCGGCTCCGCGTCGCGTACGCCAGTTGGAAGAGAAGCCTGACGCTTTTGGGCGATTCCGACCGCGACCCTTACCTGGATCGCGTCTTGGGTTTAACGTGGGCAAGATTAGCCGATCTGGAGACCGTCCGCCAGGTGCTGCCCGATGAGCCCGACCTCCTGATCCGCATCGCGCAGAATCTGATCCTTCTGGCACAGAACGACATCTCCGCCCAGAGGCACCGGAAGATTCGCCTTGCGTTAGCCGAACGGGCGCTGGAGGTCTTGGAGCAGGCGGATCTGCCGGAGGACGAACGCCACCACCTTCAGGCCTTGGCGTGGGACTGCCGGGAAGAGTATTCGGAGGCGATCAAGAGTTACGATCGCGCCGTGCAGCTTCGGCCCAGGCATGCGATCTGGCGGAGCGAATATGCGGACCTCTTAGAGCGCCAGGGACGGATTGGGGAAGCGATTGAGCAAGTCACGGTCTTGGCCCGCATGGCGCCGAACGACCTCAAGGTCCGGGCATGGCTTTTGAAGCTGCACGACACGTCGTTGCGCAGCGGCGCGAGCGTGCCGTAGCAGCGCAGGTGAATCGTGGTCCGCGGCGGATCGGGACGTGGCAATACAACTTCACCAGCGAAGGGGCGAGGTCGAGAAAAAGCAACATCTTGGCTCGGTCCTGTCCCCATTGCGGCGAAGGAAGTCATTGTGGAGGATTGGGTTACGAAATCTGTCCGGTGGCGGCTCCGTCTGGTCCGCCGGTTGCACTTCGGACGGTTAAGTCCGAAACGTTGCCGGGCACCCGGATCGGTTCGGGGATGACACCGCCGCTGGCTGAGAACCCAGCGGCCCGTTATCATGAGTAGTTTCCCGGCCGCGGGCCGGGCGGTATCTGTGGAAACGTGACCAAGAACAACTTCTTCGGATCAGAAAAAAGGGGAACCCTCGCATGGCACAGCAGTTGGAGTGGAATGAAACCACAACCCCGGAGGCGGCCGAACACGGTTCTGCCTTTGACGTGTTGGGGGTGGTGTGGCGCCGAAAGTGGGTCGCCCTGTGTGTCCTGGTGCTCTGTGTGGCCCTGGGCTATCTGTACTTCCTGAATGCCACGCCCATGTTCAGGTCGGAGACCCAGCTCTTGTTGATCAAGAGAGATGCCAAGCTCAGCGGCGACTCTTCGCAACACGGCTCGCCGTACGGCGGCTATGAGGACGCCCTTTCCACCCAGATCCTTCTGGTGACCAGCCCGAAGGTCGTGGGCCAGGCCGTGGAAGACAACGACGACCTGTTGAAGCTCCCTTGCTTCCAGGGCATCGAGCTGGGGGACTCCGCGGATCTTAGGGCGGCGGTGACCAGGGCGATCATCGAGCGGCTCAAGGCCACCCGCGCCGGCGACCGCACCCACCCTGACCCGAATATCATGAACCTCGCCTTCGAAAGCCCCGTTCCGGAAGACTGCGCCATCGTGCTCAATGCGGTCATCAAGAGTTACGACAAGCAACTGGGCGAGTACTACAAGGACTTCAGCAAAGAGACGCTCAAGCTGATCACCCAGGCCAAGGACGACCTGGGCAAGCAACTCGTCAACATCGAGGCGGACCTCAAGGAAGCGCGTCTGGCGGCGCCCTGGCGCATGGCAATGACGGGCCAGGACCCCGTGGGCGAGCACGACGCAAAGAAGATCGAGATCATCAAGGCCCTCTCTCAACTCCACATCGACATGAGCAACACGAAAGCCTTGGAGGGGGCGATCGAGACGGCTTTGGAGACGGGCGTGAACAAGCAATCCGTACAGCTCCTGATGACCAACGTCCAACTCGATAAGATGCGGCCCCGGGACGCCGTTCTGGACAAACTGCTCAACACCATGTTTGAAGAGCTGGACGCCGTCGAGGCCTACGGACAAGACCACCCCAAGGTGAAGGCCATAGAAAACAAGCTCCGTTTGGTGCGCGAGCAGCTTCTGAACGTCCCCATTCCGGACTTCACCGATTCGGAGGCCGTCCTGAAAATCTACCTGGAAAGCCTGAAGCGTGAAATCAGCCTGGCGCAAGACAGGATCAAGCGACTGGAGAAGGATTCGGAAGAGGAAGGGAAGCTCGCCAAGCAGGATAACAGCAACCGTACGGACGAAGAGGCCCTGAAGGCCCAAAAGGACAGGACCGATAAGCTGTTCAACGAGGTGATGCGACGTCTCAGCGAAATGGACATCGTCAAGGACTACGGCGGGATGACCATGCAGAAGCTCTCCGAGCCCGCCCCCGGCGAGCTGGTCAAGCCCAAGCTGGCGATCGTCCTCGCCGTGGCCGGCGTCTTCGGTCTGTTCGCTGGCGTGGGCCTGTGCTACGTCATCGAGCTGGCCGACCGCAGTTTCCGCAGCCCCGACGACGTCCGCCGGCAGCTCGGACTGCCGATCGTCGGCCACATCCCCGTGATTCACACCCGCGGAAGCAAACATGCCAAGCCGAAGGGCGATGCGGCCACGGGGGCTTTGCACCCGGTCATCTGCACCTACCACCAGCCCCGCGGCCGCCAGGCCGAGGCCTACCGTGCGGTCCGCACCTCCTTGTACTTCGGCACCCAGGATGAAAACCACAAGGTCATTCAGATCACCAGCCCCAACCCCGGCGACGGCAAGACGACCTTGGCCGCGAACCTGGCGGTCTCTATTGCCGATTCGGGGAAGCGGGTCTTGCTGCTGGATGCCGATTTCCGCCGCCCCAAGGTCCACAAGTACTTCGGCCTGGACAACGCCGTCGGCGTCAGCACCGTGATCGCCGGCGAGGCCGAGATCCCCGATGCGATTCGCCCCACCACCGTGGAGAACCTTTCCGCGATGCCCTGCGGCCCAAGGCCCCACAATCCCGCCGACCTGCTCACCTCGCCCCGCTTCAAGGAAATGATCGACCTGGTCCGCGACCAGTACGATTTCGTCATCGTGGACACCCCGCCTCTCTTGGCGGTGACCGATCCTTCCGTCGTCGCCCCACGCGTCGACGGCGTCCTCATGGTCTTGCGGCTGAGCAAGCACGCCCGCGATTCCGCCATGCGGGCCACCGAGACTCTCAACTCCCTCGGCGTGCGCACCCTCGGCGTGGTCATCAACGGGATCGGAAAGGGCGCCGGATACGGCTACGGCAGTTACCGCTACGGCGGGTACCGCTATGGCCACTACCGTAAAGGCTATGGTTACGGCCACGGCTATGGATACGGATACGGCTACGGCTACGGGTCCGAACCGGCCGCTGCCAACGGCGCCGACGCCTATTACGCCGACGACCGAACGGGGAAAAGCGAAAGCAGCGGCCCCGGCAAGACCCGCGACCGGGCCGACCGCAAAACCAAGGTCGAGGAGTAGGCCCGTTTTCCGATCGGCTGCTGCAACCAACGCAATTCGTGCCATCCTTGGACTCTCCGACTGATCTCATGACGCAAGCAATCGGTGATGGACGCGATGGGCGGGATCGGCGGGCCGGTGCCAGCCTGATCGGTTTGGACACCCGCGCCACAACCACCGGCCCCGGCGACCAGACGAGCTTCGTCGCCCAGCTCTGCCGGATCGTTCATTCGACCCTCGTGCGGCTGGGCGCAGCCCGGGTCTGGCTCTTGGCCATTGGCCACGGCGCGCTGTTTGTCTTGATCTACTGGCTGGCCTTCGGGTTCCGCTTGGGTTTCAACTTCGACGAACCGCCCGGCCCGGTCGTCATGCCGCGGTTCTGGGGAAGCCTGGCGTGGGTCTTGGGCTTGAAAACCGTGGTCTTCTTCGCGGCCAGGCAGTATCACGGTTGGTGGCGCTACGTGACCTTTGCCGACCTGGTGGCCTTGATCCGCGCCAGCGTGCTGTCCCTGATCCTCATCGCCGCGGTGGACTACTACCTTCCCGAGCCGCACATCCCCCGGGCCGTGTTGCTCTTGGACGGTCTCCTGTCGATCGTGATTCTGGGGGCCCTGCGGTCCAGTTGGCGGGTCTTCCGCGAGCACTTCTGGCCCGTCCTGCGCCCCAGGGACTTCCACTGGGCGCTCCTGGTGGGAACCGATCATACCGCGGGGATCCTCGCCCATCAGATCCAGTCCCAAACCAAGTTGCAGTACCGTATCAAGGGGCTGGTGGCCACCGACGGCGAGAAGGCCAGGCGATTGGGCCAGATCCCCATCCTGGGCCCGCTCGGACACATCCGCCAGATCGCCGAATCGTGCGGGGCCACCGACGTGTTGGTCATTTCCGGAACTCTTCCCGGGGCCCGCCTCCGATCCCTGATGGAAACCTGCAACCAGGCCGGGCTGCACCTGCGGATCATCCCCGCGCTGGAAGACCGCCTCGACGGCGATTCGCGGATCCCCATCCGGGACATCGAGATCAACGACCTCTTGCGGCGCAAGCCGGTCCAGTTGGACACCGCCGCCATCGGCAGGCTGCTCGCGGCCCGCACCGTCATGGTGACCGGGGCCGGCGGGAGCATCGGCTCCGAAATCTGCCGTCAGGTCCTGAAATTCAACCCCAAGGCCCTGGTCCTCGTCGGCCGCGGCGAGAACCGCATCTTCACCATTGAGGGCGAGCTCGAAGGGTGCGCGGGCACGACGGCGCTCTACACCTGCATCGCCGATGTCGGGGACGCGCCCCGCATGCGCCGGCTCTTCGAGCAGTACCGCCCCGAGGTCGTTTTCCACGCGGCTGCCCACAAGCACGTCCCCATGATGGAGGCGAACGTCGGCGAGGCGATTAAGAACAACGTCTTCGGCACCAAGTGCATCGCCGACCTGGCCGACGAGTTCGGCGCGCAGAGCTTCGTCATGATCTCCACGGACAAGGCCGTGCACCCGTCGAGCGTCATGGGCGTCTCCAAGCAAATCGCGGAGAGGTACGTCCACACGCTCTCCCAGGAGTCGTCCACTCGGTTCACCGTGGTCCGCTTCGGGAACGTCCTCGGTTCGGCCGGCAGCGTCGTCCCGGTCTTCCAGGAGCAAATCCGCCGCGGCGGCCCAATCACCGTGACCGACCCCGAGATGACACGCTACTTCATGACCATCCCCGAAGCCTCGCAGCTCGTGTTGCAGGCAGCCACGATGGGCCGCGGCGGCGAAATTTTTGTGTTGGAGATGGGCGAGCCGGTCCGGATCGTCGATCTGGCCCGCGATCTGCTGCGCCTTTCCGGGCTTCCGGAAGACGCGATCGACATTCAATTCACCGGCGTTCGCCCGGGCGAGAAACTGTTTGAGGAGTTGTATTTCGAGGACGAAGAGACTTTGCCTACCTCGCACCCCAAGGTGCGCGCCGCCTATCATCGACCTTACACTCTGGGGGAAGTCCGCGAAGGAATCTTCCAGTTGGAGCGGTTGGTCGACCGTGTTCCGGAGGACGTGTTGCGTCGCACGCTGCAAGTCCTGGTTCCGGAGTACAAGCCGACGGTTTTGGACGGTGTCGCCGCTGAAGCATCCCCCTCTGAGCGTTCTTCCGCGATGACTGCCCGATCTGGTGGGTGAGCCCGTGTGCCACTTTCTAGTAGGGAGTCCGCCCGGCGAGAGGCATGGAGACAGCCCGCCGCTTTGGGGGCCACCGCAGGCCGCCCTTTGCTGAGCTATGTTTGTCTACAACTTCCCGGCGGCACGGAGCTTGTGATAAGTCAGGAGGTCCGGGTCATGCCGTGGATCGCTCGGTGCGATGCCACCCAGGGGAACGGAGTGCGCGCCAATCAGGCCTGTCTCGTTGGGAATCGAGGTACATAGCGCATGAACAATGTGGACGTTGCGGCCATCGGATGCGGGTATTGGGGGAAGAATCTGGTTCGGGTCTTCTCCGAGTTGGGCGCCTTGAAGTGCGTCTGCGACGCCGATCCGACGCGTCTGAAGGCCCTCCGCTTCCAGGGCGATCCGCCGGCGCTCGCCCAGACCATCCACGAGGTGCTTCAGGACCCCGGCATCCGCGCGGTCGCCATTGCCACCCCGGCCGCCACGCACTACGAGATCGTTTCCCAGGCGCTCCAGGCGGGCAAGGACGTCTTTGTCGAGAAGCCCCTGGCCCTGACCGCACAGCAGGGCCGCTCGCTGGTGGAGCTGGCCGACAAGCAGTCCTTGATCCTTATGGTTGGGCACATCCTCCTGTACCATCCGGCGATCCGCAAGCTCCGCCAATTGATCGACGAGGGCCAATTGGGCCGAATGCTCTACCTGTACTCAAACCGGCTGAACATGGGGCTGATCCGCACCGAAGAGAACATCCTCTGGAGCTTCGCCCCTCACGACGTCTCCGTCATACTCCACCTCCTGGGCGAGGAGCCGATCGCCGCCGAGGCCGAGGGGCAGAGTTATCTCACGCCGGGCGTCGTCGATGTGACCCTCAGCCGGCTCCGCTTCAAGAGCGGCGTGACCGGCCACATCTTCGTCAGTTGGCTCCATCCGGTCAAGGAGCAGCGCCTCGTCGTGGTCGGCACCGAGAAGATGGCAGTCTTTGACGACATGGCGGATCATAAGCTCCTCCTCTATCCGCACCGCGTAGACTGGCCCGGCCGCGTCCCCAAAGCGGTCAAGGCCGAGCCGATCCCGGTCGAGATCGAGAAGGGCGAGCCGCTCAAAGAGGAGTGCCGTCACTTCCTCGAGTGCGTGGCTCAGCGCAAGACGCCGCTTTCCGACGGCCGCGAGGGTCTCCGCGTGCTTGCGGTCTTGGAGCTCTGCCAGCAATCATTGGAGCGCCCTCGCCCCGCGCCCGGCAGAATCGAATGCCTGCCCGTGGGGCAGGTTGGCAACCTGCCCCCCTCGCCCCTCGCCCCTCTTCCCCAGCCCGACTACTTCGCCCACCAGAGCGCCTACGTCGATCAGCCCTGCTCCATCGGCTCGGGAACGAAAATCTGGCACTTCGCCCACGTGATGAAGGGCGCCAAGATCGGCGCCCGCTGCGTGATCGGCCAAAACGTGGTGATCGCCTCGACGGCCATGATCGGCGACGGCGTCAAAATCCAGAACAACGTCTCCGTCTACGACGGGGTGATGCTGGAAGACGGCGTCTTCTGCGGCCCCTCCATGGTCTTCACCAACGTCATCAACCCGCGGAGCGAAATCGTCCGCAAGAGCGAGTACAAGCCGACGCTGGTGCGCCGCGGGGCCACCCTCGGCGCCAATAGCACCATCGTCTGCGGCCACACCATCGGCCAGTATGCGCTCGTAGCCGCCGGCGCGGTCGTCACTCGGGACGTGCCCGCTTTCGCCCTCGTGGCCGGCGTCCCGGCGCGGCAAATCGGCTGGATCTGCCGCTGCGCCGCCGAGCGCCTCCAGTTTGACGCCGCCGGCCATGCCCAGTGTTCCGCCTGCGGACTCGCCTTTCGCCTGGAGGACGGACTGGTGCGGGAACTATCGGCCGCAACGGCCACTGCCCACGATGACGGCAAGAGCTTGCTGGCCGGCCAATCCCCAATCCCTAGTCCCTTCGGTTGCGGGCGCAGCCCGCGCTGGGAGGAGCATTCCACGCCCATGAAGGTGCCACTCTTAGACCTGAAAGCACAATACCAAACGATCAAGACGGAAGTCACTGCCGCGGTGGATGCCGTCCTCGAAAGCCAGTACTTCATCCTCGGCCCGGTGGTCGAGGAGTGCGAGCGGCGGATCGCCGACTACAGCGCCTGCAAGTTCGGCGTGGGCGTCACCTCCGGCACCGACGCCCTGCTGGTGGCCCTGATGGTCGAAGGGATCGGGCCCGGCGACGAGGTAATCACCACGCCCTTCACGTTCTTCGCCACCGCGGGCGCGATCGCCCGGGTCGGCGCCAAGCCCGTTTTCGTGGACATCTGCCCAAGAAGCTACAATATCGCCGCATCGCAGATCGAGAAACACGTCACCAAGAACACCAAGGCCATCATGCCCGTCCATCTGTTCGGCCAGTGCGCCGAGATGGACCCGATCCTGGAGATCGCCCAGCGTCACGGGCTGGTCGTGATTGAGGACGCGGCCCAGGCGATCGGGGCCGAATACAAGGGTCGCCGCGCCGGCTCGATGGGCCACTACGGGTGCTTCAGCTTTTTCCCGTCGAAGAACCTTGGCGGCGGCGGCGACGGCGGCATGGTCGTCACCCAGGACGCCGGGCGGGCCGAGAAGCTCAGGATCTTCCGCGTCCACGGATCCAAGCCGAAGTACTATCACAAGGTGATCGGCGGCAATTTCCGCCTCGACGCCCTCCAGGCGGCGATCGTCAGCGCCAAGCTCCCGCACCTCGACGCTTGGACGGCCGCACGCCAGGCCAATGCCCAGCGGTATCGCCAGTGGTTCCAGGAAGCGGGCCTGCTCCAGAACGGGCTCGTGACGCCGCCCTACGAGGCCCCCGAGCGCCGCCACATCTACAACCAGTTCGTCATCCGCGTCCCCCGTCGCGACGAGTTGCGCAAGCACCTGGCGGACCAGGGTATCGGCACCGAGGTCTACTATCCCGTCCCCTTGCACGTCCAAGAGTGCTTTCGTTATCTCGGGTACCGGGAGGGTGATTGCCCGCACAGCGAAGCCGCCGCCCGCGATACCGTCGCCCTGCCCATTTATCCCGAGCTGACCGAAGAGCAGATCCATTACGTCCTGGATAAGATTCGCCGTTTCCTCGAACCGTAGGAACCGTGGGTCATGCTTTAGCATAACGAAAGCTTTCAGCTATCAGCTTTCAGCTATTAGAAAGCTTACGGCTGAAAGCTGATTGCTGATAGCTGACCGCTCAGCTTCCGTTACGCTGAAGCGTAACCTGCAACTGACCACCCGATTCCCCGAGAACCGCCATGGCTCCTCCCATGATCCATCCGACCGCTGAGGTCTCCCCCCGGGCGAAGATCGGCGAAGGCACTCGGATCTGGCACCAGGCCCAGGTCCGCGAAGGCGCCGAGATTGGCCGCGACTGCATTATCGGCAAGGGGGCTTACGTCGATTTCGGCGTGACGATCGGCGACAATGTCAAGATCCAGAACGGCTGCTTCGTCTATCACGGGGTCCGGCTGGAGGACGGGGTCTTCCTCGGCCCCGGGGTGATCCTCACCAATGACAGGTTCCCCCGCGCAATCAATGGCCAAGGGGCACTCAAGACCGACGCCGAGTGGGACGTGGGCATGATCCTCGTCAAGCGAGGGGCCTCCCTGGGCGCCGGGGCCGTCGTTCTCCCCGACGTGGTCATCGGCGAGTTCGCCATGGTGGGCGCGGGGGCGGTGGTCACGCGGGACGTCCCCGATTACGCCCTGGTGATGGGCAACCCCGCGCGGCTTCGCGGCTTTGTCTGCCGTTGCGGACGGCCGCTCAAGGAGGGAGACCTCGTCGACGGCCAGCGCGAAGCCTGGTGCGACCAGTGCGAGCAGTCGGTGCTCATCCCGGCCGAGCTTTGGCAATGAGAAGGGGCCGGGGGTCAGGGATCAGGGTTCAGGGTTCAGGGGGCAGGGTTCAGGGGGCAGGGGTGAGTGGTGGAGAGGAGGGCAGACATTCTTGTCTGCCGGAAGGGCTTTCAGCTTTCTGAGTTCTGATAGCTGACGGCTGATAGCCGACGGCTGATAGCTTCCCCTGCGGCCGCATGCCGCGTCAGGAGTTGATCCAAGTGTCCGAAACCAATGCCCTCAAGGCAGCCGTGATCGGCGCCGGCACCATGGGCTACAACCACGTCCGCGTCTACGCCGACATGGACGCCGTCGATCTCGTGGCGGTCGCCGACCCGAGCCAGACCGCGGCCCGCCGCGTGGCCCACACGTTCCGGCTCTCGGCATACGATGACTTCCGCCACATGCTCGACCGCGAGAAGCCGGACCTGGTATCCATCGCCGTCCCCACCGACCACCACGCGGAGGTCGCCTCGGAGGCGATCCGACGCGGCGTCCACGTGCTCGTGGAGAAGCCCCTGGCACTGACCGTCGAGGAAGGCCGGCGGCTCATCGAGTTGGCCCGGCAGCACGCCGTCCGTTTGATGGTCGGCCACATCGAGCGCTTCAACCCCGCCATCCGCGCCATCAAAGAGCGGCTGGCCCGCCAGGAACTGGGCCGGTTGTTCCAGGTCCATTCGCGGCGGCTCAGCCCGTTTCCAAACCGCATCCAGGACGTGGGCGTGGTGCTGGACCTGGCCACGCACGAGATCGATTCCATGCGGTGCGTCCTCGGCGCCGAGGTCCAGCGGGTCTACGCCGAGATCGAGCGCAAGGCCCATAGCCATTGCGAGGACCTGCTTTCCGGCCTGTTGCGGTTCACCAATGGCGTGATCGGCGTGCTGGACGTCAATTGGCTGACCCCCACCAAGGTCCGGCAATTGGCGATCCTGGGCGAAGGCGGGATGTTTCTGGCCGATTACCTCACCCAGGACGTGTACTACTACAAGAACGGCGACGTGGGCCACGGGTTCGCCCCGATCAGCGTCTTCCGCGGCGTCTGGGAAGGCGAAATGGTCCGGCTCCACTTCCCCAAGCGCGAGCCGCTCCGCGTGGAGCTCGAGTCCTTCGCCGCCGCGGTCCGCGAGAACCGCGAGCCCGAAGTCAACGGCCTGGACGGCCTGGTCGCCGTCGAGGTGGCCCACCGGCTCATCGAGTCCGGGAAGGCGCACCAGCCGATCGATCTGCGCCCGACGGAGACTGGAAAGGTCGAATGACAAAACTGGCCGCTAAGAGCGTCCTCGTCACCGGCGGCGCCGGCTTCATCGGCAGCCACCTGGTGGACCGCATCCTCCGCGACCGGCCGCGGGCCCTCGTCGTCGTCGACGACCTCTCGCTCGGCAAGGAGTCCAACCTGGACCAGGCCCGCCGGGTCTTCCCCGGACTCGCTTTCTACCGCCAGGACGCCGCGGATTACGACGCCATGAAGCGGATCATCTCCTCGCACGGCGTCGAGGTGGTCTTCAACCTGGCGGTGGTGCCGCTGCCGACTTCGCTGGTCCGTCCCCGATACACGGTCGACGTCAACGTGCTCACGACCTCCGTGCTGTGCGACCTGATCCGCGAGGGCTGCTACCGGACGCTGATCCACTTTTCTTCCTCCGAAACCTACGGCACGGCCCAATACGTGCCCATGGACGAGAACCATCCGTTGGTGCCCTGCACGCCCTACGCCGCGAGCAAGGCCGCCGGCGACCACGTCGTCGTCTCCTACCAAAAGACCTTCGGCATCGATGCCGCGATTGTCCGCCCGTTCAACAACTTCGGCCCGCGGCAGAACGAAGGCGAAAGCGCCGCGATCATCCCGATCGTCGTGCAGCGGGCGCTCCGCGGCGAGCCGGTCGTCGTCTTCGGCGACGGCCAGCAGACCCGTGACTTCCTCTTCGTCCGCGAGACGGCCGACGCCGCCGTCCGCGTCTACGAGGAGCCCGGGACCCGCGGCCGGGTGATCAACCTCGCCTCCGGTAAGGAAACGAGCGTGAATCGGCTGGTGCGGGCCATGCTGGACGTGCTGGGGGTCGAGGTCCCCGTGGTCCACGAGGCCCCGCGGCCCGGCGACGTGCGGCGCCACTGCGGCAGCATTGAGCTGGCCCGCAAGCTGATCGCTTTCGAGCCGCAGGTCACGCTCGAAGCAGGCTTGGCCGAGACTCTGGCCTGGTACCGGGACTACCTCGCAGCGCGGGAGGCAACTCATGCCGGCTGAGGATTTCATCCGCCTGGCCCGGCCGCTCGTGGACGACGACGAGTTGAGCGAGATCCGCGGCGTGCTGGCCTCGGGGTATCTCACGCAGGGTCCCAAAGTTGCCGAGTTCGAGCGGCTGATTGCCCAGCGCGTGGGCACCAAGCACGCCTTCGCCACCACTTCGGCGACGACCGCATTGCACCTCTCCCTGGTGGCCTTGGGAATCGGCCCCGGCGACGAAGTCCTGGTCCCCGACTTCACCTTCCCGGCCACGGCCAACGTCGTGGTCCAACAGGCGGCGATCCCGGTCCTCGTGGACGTCGACCTGGACAGCTTCACCATGAGCCCCGTGGACCTGGCGGCTAAGATCACGCCGCGATCCAAGGCGGTCATGCCGGTTCACGCCTTCGGAGTCTCCGCCGACATGGACCCGATCCTGGAGTTGGCGGGGCGGCACGGGCTGGCAGTCATCGAGGACGCCGCCTGCGCGATCGGCACCACGTACCGGGGAAAGCCCTGCGGCAGCCTGGGCACGACCGGCTGTTTCAGCTTTCATCCGCGCAAGGTGATCACCACCGGCGAGGGCGGCATGATCGCCGCGGACGACGATGCACTGGCCGGCCGGATTCAACTCCTGCGGAGTCACGGGGGGGCGCGCCGCGAGAACCGCTTCGTCTTCGAGGCCGCCGGCTTCAACTACCGGATGAGCGACATTCAAGCGGCCGTGGGCGTGGCCCAGGTGCGAAAACTCGATCGCCTCATCGCCGGCAAGCGCGAGCTGGCCGCCAAGCTGGCGGAGAGACTGAAGGACGTCGAGGGCGTGCGCGTCCCCCGCGACCCGCCGTGGGGCGGGCACATCTACCAGTCGTACGTCGTCCTGCTGGACGACCGCATCGACCGCGATGCCGTGATCCGGAGCATGAAGGATCAAGGAGTCGAGACGACCCTCGGCACCTACGCCCTCCACGCCCAGCCGTTCTTCGCCGGGCGGTTTGGCCACCGCCCCGGCGATTTGCCGAACTCGTATCGGGCCTTCCTGCAGTCGCTCACGCTTCCCCTGTATCCGCCGATGCAGGAGGCCGACCTGGATCGGGTCGCCGCCGCGCTGCACTCGGCCTTGGCGGGCGCGAGGGTATGAGTGCCGTGCGAACACTCCGCAGCCGGGTTGCCCGGCTCGCCGCGTCGGCCGTGGACCGGCTCCAGCTCGATCTGAAGGGGCTCCGTGTGCTGACCGAAGCGGCCACCGGCCTGTTTGCCGTCACGCCCTCGATTGCCGCCCTGGCCGGAGCGCAGGTGACGGCTTTGGCCAGGCCGTCGCGGCACGGCTCGGTCGAGGACGCCCGGCAGGACGTCGTCGGCCTGGCCGGCGAGCTCGGAGTCGCAGCGCAGGTCGAAGTGGTCGAAGCCCTCGGCGACAAGCACGTCGCCCGCGCGGACGTGGTGACCAACTCGGGCCACCTCCGGCCGCTGGACGCGGGTTTGATTGCCCGCATGAAGCCCGGCGCCGTCATCCCGCTCATGTACGAGGCTTGGGAGCTGCGGTCCACCGACGTCGACGTGGCGGCGTGCGCCCGGCAAGGGATCGCCGTGGCCGGCGTCAATGAGCGGCACGCGCTGGCCGGGGTCTTCCAATACCTCGGGCCGCTGGCCGTGAAATGCCTCCTGGAGGCGGGGCACGAGCTGCTCGGGGAAACGTGCCTCCTGGTGTCCGACAACGATTTCGCAGCATACATCAAGCCGTCCCTTGAGGCCAACGGACTTCGCGTCCACCACTCCGCCGACGGCAGCGACGCCCGCGGGCAGCATTGGGACGTGGTGGTGTTGGCTGCCACGCCGCCGCTTGCCGGCGGCAGGGCCATGGACTTGCGCGGCATCGAGGCCGACCTGCTTTGCCAGCTCTGGGGCGACGTCCAGCATCGCGATGCGCACGGCACTTGGCGCCCGGACCTCGAGCCACCGCCCGGCCACATGGGCTTTTCGCTCGCCTCGCTCGGGCCTGCGCCCGTCGCGCGGCTCCAAGCCGCCGGCCTCAAATGCGCGGAATTGATGGTCCGGGGTACCAGCGACACCGAGCCCGGGCTTGTGCAGTGGGTGGTCCGGCCCCAAAACCCACGGGTTGCAACCCGTGGGCCTTGCCCTTGCCAACCGAGGCCCGCGCCATGATCGCCGTGTTGCTCACGTCTGCGGGCGGGGATTCCGCCATGGCGGTCTGCGAGGCCCTTCGCGCCCATTTCGGCCAAGACATCCGGCTGGTGGGCGTGGACCTCAAGCCGGTCATTGCCTGTGTGCCGCTCTTGGACGCCTTTGTCCAGGTGCCGCCGCGGAGATCGGCGGACTACGTCCCCACGCTGGCCCGGATCGCTTCCGCGCACCAGGCCACCCACGTCTGGCCGCTTTCCACCGAGGATCAGGAGATCATCGCCGCGCACAAGGATCGGGAGCTCGAAGCCTACACCGCGATGTGCTCCACGCTGGATGCCGTCCGGACCGCAAACCACAAGATTCGGCTCTACGAGTTCGCTCGGGCGCACGGGCTGCCCGTTCCGGACTACCGCATCGTGAAAGACTCGGGCACGCTGGAAGACTCGGCCGGCGAACTCGGCTATCCGGAGCGGCCGGTCGTGCTCAAGGCGGCGACCGGCACCGGGGCGGCGGGCCTCAAGATCCTCCGGGCCGCAGTCAGTCCCCTGGAGATGTTCCTCTCGCGCGTCAACCGCGACATGACCCTTCAGGGAGCCCTCGCGCAGCTCGACGGCGTCTCTCCTTGGCCCGAGATGATGCTCACCGAGTATCTTCCGGGCGAGGAGTTTAGCGTGGACGTTCTCAGCTATCAGGGCAAGTACTGCGGCGGCGTGGTCCGGCGCCGCGACGACTCGGTCTTCGGCCTGGCCACGGACGCCACGGTGGTCGATCGCCCCGACGTCCTTCAGATCGCCCGTCGATTTGTGGAGAGCGTGGGGCTCGATTACGTGAGCAACGTCCAGTTGCGGTGTGCCTCCGGCGGCGAGCCGAAGCTGATGGAGATCAATCCGCGCGTTCCGGGGACGATCGGGCTGAGCGTGGGCGCCGGCGTGAACCTGCCCGCGGCCGCCCTGGAACTCAGCCTCGGGCGTCACGTCTCCCTCGCGGAGCCCCGCTACGGCACGCGGATCCTCCGCTATTATGGCGGCACGGTGCTGAAACCATGAAGGCCCTGCGGGCGGTGCTTTTCGATTTCGACGGGACGCTCGCCGAGCTGAAAGTCGAAGGCGAGGAGGCCGATCAGTTGCGGCACGGGCTGCGCGACGTGTTTTGCGAGGCTTGGATCTCGCTTGCGTTTCGCCCGCTTGGCGCGGACCTGGACTGCGCGTTGGCCGCCTTGGACCAGATTGGCGGGCCCGCCGAGTTCGACCTCCGCCGGAGGGCCCTGGACCTGCTCCTGGAATATGAAACCCGCTTCGCCGAGCGGGCGACGATTCGGCAGCACGCCCCCCAGGCATGGGCGTTCGCCGGAGCGCGGTGGAAGGTCGGAGTGGTCAGCAGCAATCTGCGCGCGACCGTCCAGCGCGTGCTGAAGACCGACCCGGCCTGGAGCGACGGCAGATACCCCTTGGTCGGCTTTGAGGACGTGACACGCCACAAGCCCCAGCCGGACGGCCTCGCCAAGATGATCCACATGCTCGGCCTCGGGCCCGGGGACCTTGCCGCGTACGTGGGCGACCACGTCAACGATCTGGAGGCTTGCGCAAATCTGAACGGCGCGGGCGGCTTGCGGATCGTGCCCATTCCCATCCAGGGCGGGAAGTGCCACTGGGACGACCTCGTGAACCATCCCCTGTTCCGGCCGGAACTGGCACTTGCGGACTTGTCGGAACTGCCCAGAGTCCTGTCGGGCGAGACGCCCGTCCTATTGGAGACCGGCGAGGAATGACGATGCCAGGACAACAAGAAGAACTCGAACGAATCGGAGGCCAGTACCTCAAGCCCACGCCGGATCGGCGCGTAGACCAGAAGTTCCTCGACTGCGTCGCGGACTTCGTGATCTCGCGGCTGTCCGGCCAACGGGTCTTGGAGCTCGGGGTCGGCGACCAGGTCTGGACGCCCAAACTGCTGGCCAGGTTCCCCGACGTGACCAGCGTGGACGGCTCCGCGGGGCTCTTGGCCGCCATGGAGAAGAAGGTCGGAAGCGGCCGCTGGACGCCCGTGGTCTCCATGTTCGAAGACTACCGGCCCGATCGCCGCTTCGACCTGGCTCTGGCCACTTACGTCCTGGAGCACGTGGACGACCCGGCGCAGATCGTGGGCCTGGCCCGCACCGCGTGGCTCAAACCGGGCGGGCGGCTGGCCATCGTCGTGCCGCACGCGCTGAGCCTGCACCGCCGGCTGGCGGTCAAGCTGGGCCTGGCCGCCTCGCCCGCACAGCTCGGTGAAGCTGATCGGCGGATCGGCCACAAGTGGTGCTTCACCTGGTTTGAGATGGAGAAGCTCCTCCTGGACGCCGGGTTCCGCGTCCTGGAGAAACGGGGCCTGATCACCAAGGCGCTGCCCAACAGTCTCCTGGTCAGTTGCAGCGACGAGCAGCTCCGCGGCCTGGCGGAGTTGGGCCTCGACTTGCCGATCGACTACGCCGGAGCGATATTCTTCTTGGCCGAAACCAAGTAGGACAGGCATTCCTGCCTGTCCGTGGTGGACAGACAAGAATGGCTGTGCGGGAAGAGAAACAAGAATGGCTGTGCCAGAGGGACAGACAAGAATGGCTGTCCTCCTGGTGTTCGTGGAAAGCCGATGAAGGTCCTTCACCTACCCTCGAACCTGGCGTCACAACTGAGCATTACCGTCGGCGCCCTGCGCGATGTCGGCGTGGAGGCCCGCGGACTGGTGTGCAGCAACCTGTTCGCGTGTGACGCGGCGAACATCGAGGTCTACGACGTGCCGTCGCTGCGCAGGCATCCGTTGCGAGGAGCCCTCCGCGCGGCGGGCTGGATGCGCCGGGTCCGCAAGGCGATGCGCTGGGCCGACGTGATTCACTGGCACTCGGATTGGTCACCGGTGCCTTGGGACCTGGAGGCCCGCTATGCCGCACGCTTGGAGAAGCCGCGGATCGTCGAATTCTGGGGGACCGACATCCGCATCCCGGAAATCGCCTGCGCCGACAACCCCTACATGGCCCGGGCGCACCGCGAGTATCGGCGCCTGTTCCGCAACGGGAGGCGGTCGGGCAGGCGGACCCAGGAACGCTTTGCGCGGCACGGTTTTGCCTGCCTGATCCCGGGGCGGGACTTGCGGACGTTCGTGCAACGCGACCTGTTTCCGACCTTTTACTCCACGATGCCGCGGCTGGCACTCGGCCAGTTCGAGCCGCGTTATCCGGACCCGGGCCGTGGCCTGCCGCTGGTCGTCCACGCCCCGACGCAGGCGGTGGTCAAGGGGACCTCGGCGGTCCTGGCGGCGATCGAGACGCTGCGTGCGACCCACCGTTTCGAGTTCCGCCTGATCCAATCCATGCCCCGGTCGGCGGCCCTGGACCTGGTCCGGCAGTGCGACGTTTTTTTGGATCAGTTCGTCGGCGGCGACCATGGCGTGGCGGCGTTGGAGGCCATGGCCCTCGGAAAGCCGACGCTTTGCTACATCAAGCCGTCGATGGAAGCCGCGTTCCCAC
>Ga0315280_10004453_pt1 | contig 20663 bp, 9 predicted proteins | sample YL17G06_40_MG_FD_203697 | JGI IMG/M metagenome (GOLD analysis project Ga0315280, IMG submission 203697) | Sediment microbial communities from Yellowstone Lake, YNP, Wyoming, USA - YL17G06_40 | ecosystem: Environmental > Aquatic > Freshwater > Lake > Sediment | place: USA: Wyoming | collected... | reverse complement strand
CGATCCGTCAACAGCAATGCCAAAACCTTTGTCATCATACCCATCGTCGTAGGTCTTGTTCCATACTATGCTCCCATTGGGGGCATACTTTATTGTTCGGGAGTCCCTATTGGAACCATTTGCCGACTCTCCAGTCACGCACACATTTCCTGACCCATCAACGGCGATGCCGTAGGCTATATCGTCATGTCCGCCATCGTAGGTCTTATTCCACACCACGTTCCCGCTAGCGTTATACTTTATTGTGCGGTAATCAATAGTGGAGCCGTTCGACGACCCTCCAGTCACGCACACATTTCCTGACCCATCAATGGCGATGCTGTAGGCAAGGTCTTGATCACCGCCGTCGTAGGTCTTATTCCACACCACGTTCCCGCTAGCGTCATACTTTATCGTGCGATAGTCAGCATTCATATTGGCGGACCAACCCGTTACGTATACGCTTCCTGACCCATCAACGGTGATACCGTAGCCCATGTCTTCCTTCCCGCTGTCATAGGCCTTGTTCCACACTATATTCCCGTCAGTGTCGTACTTGATTGTTCGGAAGTCACTATTAGTGCCATTACCCGACCAACCCGTCACGTATACGCTACCTGACCCGTCCACTGCAATACCCGTGGCGAGGTTATAGGGACCGATAGCGTAGGTTTTGTTCCACAATATGTTCCCATTAGCGTCATACTTAATGGTACGGAAATCGTAGTTGGTGCCATTGAAGGATCGCCCAGTCACATATACGTTACCTAACACGTCAACGGCAATGCCGTGGGCCTCGTCGTTGGATCCACTGTCGTAAATCTTATTCCATACAATGACTGGTATTTCCGCAGCATGGCCCATACCCACATAAAGAACAAGGAAAAGCATCACGGCTTTACATGCGACATTCCGTCTTTTCATTTCGTCCCCCGTGCTTTCGCCCCATTCCTCTCTGTGCTTGCTATTTTACATCCCGTATCCGCCCCGCTTCGTAAGATGCTGGCCCCCCACGCTGTGACTTCCAGCATATTACTGCGCACCGCCGGGAATGTCTAAAGCGCTTCATCAGGCATCGGCAGGCCCGGAAAGGCTTCCTCCCAATACTTCTCTATTTCCTCCCGTCGACGGGATGAGATGCGTGGTTCGGCGGCGCCCCCAACCAGGACGGCCTGCGCCCGGTGGCCCCAGCGGCCCGCCGAGGAGGCGGCCGTCCGGTGGGCGGCGGCGGGAGCCATGCCGACCTCGGCGGTGAGTTCGACCTGCGACGGGACCAGCGGGAACCATTTCTGCGCTTCCACCGACCCGGGCGAGGAGATCATCGAAACCGCCTCCACTTGCGTCGAAATGAGCGCCAGCGCGTTCACCGCCTCCCCCGGCATGCCGGAATGAAATCCTACCCGAGCCCAGGGCCGCGCCTTTTTTACCAGGGCCAGCATGGCATCCAGCCGGTCGGGACGCCGGACGGCCAGCGCCAAGTCGGCCAGGTAGGGATGAAGGAGAAGCGTCCCCTTGAAATTCTTCGGTATGGACGCAAGACCCGCCGCCAGAAACCCGGTGGCCGCCACCCAGAAGGTCGCCCCTTTTTCCTTGAGCGCCAGCGGCATGGCCGCCAATCCGGCCCCCATCACCCCGCCCACCCCCATCTGCCTCAGCAAGCCCAGTGCCTGTCCGCTCAGGAGCAGCCGGGTTTGGCCGAGGAAATCCGGAACGGTGAACCGCACGCGCTCGGCAGGCAACTTCGCCGCCAGCGCCACATGGACCGGATATAGCTCGAACCCGTCCCAGCCCGGAACGGAAAGCGCCTCCTGGACCGCCGCGGCTCCCCAATCACGCAGGTCAAGCAGCTTCTTCACCGGGTATCCGCTGCCGCCGCGCAGGACCGGATTCGCCGGAATCTTCCCTTCCGGGAGGGCCGGAACCGGCAGGAACTTGCCCACGCTCTTTCCGTTCCGGTAGGCGTCATGAAGGACCCTTTCGATTGAAACAGCCGCTTCCATGCTCATTGGCGGCTTTTCCCCCGTGCGGGCCGCCCGGGCGAACTCGGTGAATTCCGCCGTGAATCCCGCACCGGCGTAATCCGGCGCCATGTTGAAGCTTGCCGGAAAATCAACCTGGTGCACTATGTCAGCCTCGCCGTCCACGCGCAGAAAAACCCCCATCGCGGGCGTCAGCCACAGGATTCCCGAAGAAGTCCTGACGACCAGCGTGGATTCCAGACGGTTGAAGCCCTTGATGGACCACGAACAGTAATGGGAGCCGCGAAAACCCTTGTATTCGTATTCAGCCGCCAGCGAATCCTCGACATCCCCGGAAAACATCCGGAGCGACTGCGAGTTTATCGAGACCGGGGCTCCCAGCACCTCCTTCACCATTGAAAGCGCGTGACCACCCGCCGCCATCCAGGAACCGCCGCCAGCCAGGTCCTTCCGGGTTTCCCAGCGCTTCGGGTCGGGCTTCCCGCGTACGGATGTGAGCAGGCTGAACGCCGCAAATCCGCGAACCTCGCCGAATTCGCCCGCTTTGAGCCGCCGCGCGCATTCGACGACATGGGGATTGCGCGTCATCACCCAGCCGCCGGCTAGCGGTCTGGCCGATCCCTTGGCGAGCGCATCGAACTCCTCCAGCTGCGCCTGGTTAAGGGCCGCAGGCTTCTCCACCATCACGGCCATTCCCGCCGCGGCGCATTCCCGCGCCAGCGGAAGGTGGGTAAACACCGGGGTGGCAATCACAGCGGCGTCCGCCCCGCCCTTTGCCACCGCCTCCGCCACGCTTTTGTATGCCGGGACGGACACCCCCATACCCCTCAGCATCCCCGCCGCCTTGGGATTGGGGTCCACCGTCCCGGCCAGCGCCATCCCCGGCGTCCTCGTCATGTATATGGCGTGGACCGGCCCGATTTTCCCGGCGCCGACCAGCAGCGCTTGCACTGACCGGGCCGCCGGAGGTATCTCTCCATGCGCATAGTCGATGGCAAATCCCTCGAACTTGCGCAGGGTAATCCCCAGTTCCTGCAAATCCGGACCGGTATCGGCCTTTTCTGTCTTTTTCAGTCCCTGCAGGTTCGCCGATTTGATTGGAAGAGTAATGCTGAACTTTTCCGCGATGCCGACGATGATTTCGATGGGCCACAGGGGGACCCATAGCGTGGGCTTTTTCTTACCCAGAGCATGAATTGAAATGGCCTTAAGCATGCTGGCCAGCGTCATCCCTTCCGGCAGGCCCAGTTGGAACACCCTGCGGTCGTATTTCTCCGCCCGCTCCTCGCATTTGAAAACCGCCTCGCAAAGGTCATCCACATGGATGGGCTGGACGATGGACTTCCCGCCACCGAGCAAGGGTATGACGGGAAGCGACTCCACCATCTTCCAGGTATTGCCGAAAACTCCCCGCTTGCCCGGGCCGATTACCAGGTTGGGCCTGATGGCCACCACCCGGATTCCCTTCGCCGCCAACACCTTCCGTTCGGCTTCGAACTTGGAACGGCCATAGACGGATACCGCGTCCTGCCTGGCCGAAGACGATGATATGTATATGAAGTTCTTGGCGCCCGCTTCCCTGGCGAGCTGGAGCAGCCGGTCGGTTCCGTCCACATTGATGGCATTCGCGGTGCGCGCGTTGCTTCCGGCGTATGCGGCCAGATGGATGACTGATTCAACCCCCGTGAACGCCTCGGAGGGAACCATCAGCGGAAGCGCCCCAAAGAACCGGTTGGCCAACGGAACCGCCGGATGGCCCGCCCAGTCGGTCCGGGTCAGCGTCCTTACATCGTGGCCGCGCTGGAGCGCCAACTCAGCCAGCCGGGAACCCACAAATCCAGACGCGCCAGTAATAAGGATGCGTTTCATTCCGGGAATGTTCCGCCCGTCATGTGGATTCGCATATGACGATGATAGCACCTATCAAAATGGCACTGCATTATGCCCCAGCGTTAACGGCGGCCCTTACCAAGCGGCACTTGCAACCTATTCTTCCAGTTTCTTGGCTATAACCTTGTAGTTGGTGGCGGTGTCCCCGATTGTCACCGTCATCCAGTAGGGCAGGTCGAAAGTCGCCGGCACTCCGCCTTCCATGACGCCATCCCAGTCCACCTTGTATGTTCCCATCGATACCGGCTGTCTCGGGAACACGGTCCGGACGAACTTCCCTTCCATATCGTAAATGACGATTGACAGCGGCTGGTCTTCCTCCAGCGTCACGGATACTTCGGCCTTCTCCCCCTTCTCCGGATAGAAATAGATGATTTCGGGTTCGGGCGGCGGCGGTGTCTCCACCGTCCCCGGTTGTTCCGGGCCGTAGCTCCTCTCGGGCTCGGGGAGCCGCACGCACATGGTCACGTAGTTGAACGCGCCCAGTTCCCCCAACGGAACGAAGGCGTAGTCGAACTGCACCCCCCAGCCCAGGGGATTGCGCCAAAGGATGCCGAGCCCTCCGCGGGGCTGGAATTCCTGGGCGCTTTCGCCGAAATACCGGGCGCCCCCGCGCAGGGACACCGTAATCCCCTCCCGGGTGGGATTTCCAAACCAGTAGGTGATTCCCGCTCCCCCGTGTACCAGGCCCTCCCCCAGCACCTGCATCTCGCCTCCCACCGAATAGCCTTCCTCGCCCCCCATTACCCCTACCGGTTTCAGGCCCATCAGCCCACAGCCTATCTGCATCTGGCTGGTGAAATACCTGTTCTGTCCGCGGCCAATCGGCCCCAGAAGAGTCCATGCCGTGAGCGCCCGGCCGTCGCCGAGCGGCTGCTGGCCCTGTCCGCCCAGTTCCAGCGCCATCCCCGCATTGTTCTGCGTCGGGAGATGCTGGGTCAGCCCGGTTACCCGGCCCAGGGCGGCCACTTTCCAGCCGTATTTCTCCAATACCAGGAACTGGCTGACCACCCGGCCACCCCATTCCGAAGCAGCCACCTTTCCGGATTCGCCCGCGTAATAACCCGAGGAGTCCTCCAGGGTCTTGGTGATGCCCGGTGCCGAAAAAAGGAAAGCCTCGGCGCCAATGCGAACGGTCTCCCCCAGCCCGCCCTGGTATCCGAGCCCGTACCACTGCAATCCGGGGCCCAAGAGGACGTTGCTCATTTCCACCAGCGACCCCTGCCGCCAGGGGTCCTCGAGCGCCACCCCCCCGCTCGCCGCCTGCCGGGCCGACGTCAGGGTCCACAGTCGCTCGCCGAATCCAGCGCCAATATCGGCCCCCGCAGCCATCCCAGCGTATACGAACCAGGCAACAAGAGCGGCCGCCATCGTCCTCATTCGACTACAGGCTTATGCACTTGAGATCACCAGCAGGAATCGGGGGCGGCCTTCGACGACCCTCTGCCGGCCGCTTCGGAGTCGCGGCGCTGTCCTCAGCGCCAGCGACGGAGAACGCACGGCCATGGTGTCGAGGAAACCTTGCTTGGCAAGGTTTCCGAGACGAGGGCGAGACCGGCAGCGGAGTGAGCCGGGCACGGTGGGCCAGGCGAGCGTGTCGGAGAAGGCCGACCTCGAGCCCGCATAAGGAAGAGAATGAATTGGGACGCCCAAGTGCATGAGCCTATTCGACTATCAGCCGGCCCATGTGTTTATCCTTGTCGATTTCAACAACCCACATATAGACCCCCGAAGCCACCGGATGCCCCGCCTCGTTGCGCCCGTCCCACTCCAGGGTATGCCCGTTTTCCATCGTCCTCTGCCAAACGATCAGCCCCCGGGTCGTGTAAATGCGCGCCTTGGATCCTTTCGGCAGGCCGGTTATCTTCAGCGTCCCCCGCACGGCGGTCGACCTCCGAAAGGGATTCGGATAAACGTTCATGACCAGTATCGGGGCTATGCGGACCGTGACCGAAGAGCTTACGGGCGGCTTGGCCGTTCCCTTTCCGTTCAGGTATTTTGCCTGTGCGGTGTTTACGAGCGTGACGTCGGTTTCCCGGTCCAGCACCTTGCCGGTGACGGTCAGGACCGTTTCCCCGCCTATGGGAATCGTTCCCAGGTTCCAGGACACCACGCTTCCCTTGACGACGGCGGAACTTGACGTGGAAACGTAAACGAGGGGCGCGGGCAGTGTATCGGAAACCACGACGTTAAAGGCGGTGTCCTTGCCCAGGTTGCGCAGGGTGAGGGTAAACACCGCTTTTTCAGATGAGGAGATGTTCGCGGGCGCCGACTTGACCAGCACAAGGCGCGGACCCAGGATTTCAACGTTACGGTCCACGCTCGCCGTGACGTCACCGCAGCCGCCGTCCGTCCCCGCGGCAGTCAGGGTGAACTTCAACAATCCGGCGTTCTTCGCCAGGTATGTCCAGGTGAATGCTTCCGAGGTTCCCTGCGTGATTGTCAGCGGACCCGCCGGGACCGGGCCGGCCTGCTTGTCCGCGAGCGTCTTTCCGGCCACCAGGTACCCGCCCGGCTTCACGCCGCTGACGTCAAGCCCGCCAATGTTCTTCACCGACAGGCCGACCGCGAACACTTCGCCCTCCTTTACGGTCAATGGCCCCGAGGGCGTGGGGACGAGCCAACCGGCGTTCCATACCTGGATGCCCGGGGAAGTGGACGGGCCGCTCGTAATGGACAGGCCTGAATTCCCGTCCCTCCCGGTGGCGGTCACGGTGAACTTGACCAGGCCCACCGAAGACGCGGTGTAGACCCAGGTGTATTTCCGGGACTGCCCTCCATTGAGCCAGGCCGGGGTCGCCTGGACCGGGGAAATGATTACACTGGCGCCACCCGACCAGGAAGTCAGCGGGTCGGACACGAAGACGCTGGTGCAGGAGGCCTGCCCGGCGTTGAGCACGTTCACCACAAGGTTGAACGGGCGCCCCAGGCAGATTCCGGGGACGGACTCCGTTGCCGTCACCACGAGCTGGGCCGGAACCTGGATGAGGACGGGAGGGCAAACGGCGATTGGCGACTTGATTTCGCCGCTGTCAATCGTGGAGGTGGCCGACCAGACCACGAATCCCGCGGTTGTCGCGGTCGCCGTCCAGGTAAATGTAACCGCTGCGCCCGGGTTCAGGACCGGAACGTTGGCGATGCTGGGACCGGCCAGGGGGGCCCCGCCGCTTCCCGAAGACTGCCAAAGCGCGGCGGTGCAATTCGTTCCCGGCCTGCCGCCGGTATTGGTGACCGTCATCGTTATCACCACCTTCTGGCCTATCGAAACCAGGGTCGAGGAAACCGTAACGCTGGGCTTGAGAATCGGCGGCACCACGATGAGAACGCCGTTGGTCGTCACCGGCCCCGCGGCGGCGGGATAGCCCGAATACAAATCCCGGCCGGATACGGTGGTGGTGAGCCAGACCCATCCCGGGGATGCCCCTGTCATCGTCCAAGACAGGGTAAGGGAGCTCTTTCCCGGAATCAGCGCGGGAAACGCGGGGTTCGGTCCGGCCGCATAGGTCGCCGAGCCTGGCCCCGAACACAGCCAGCTGGCGGCGGAGGGCGCCTGGCAGGGCGCCTCGCCCAGATTGGTAACCGTCAGGACGACCAACAACCCCTTCCCAACGTCAACCTGCAAGGGAGCGGCCCAGGCACTCGCTTTCAGCGCGGCTGGTACCAGAATGGTCGTGGTCGCCTCCCCGCTCGACAGGAGGCTGTTCGACTCGCAGGTCGTTCCGGTCGCCGTCCCGCTGAACACGACCATCCCCGTTCCGGCCGCCGACCAGGTCCAGGTAAAGGTCTGCGAGGCATCTGACACCAGGGTGACCGGACCGGTTGGGACCGGTCCGGATCTTTTCTCCAGCAGTGCGCTCCCAGTCACTGCAGACAGGTCCGGCATAATACCGCGGATGTCCGCACCCCCGATATTTTTCACCGTAAGCGTAACCTCGAACAATTGCGTCCGGGATACGAAAGCTGGCGAAGAAACCGTTACGTTCATGCTCCCCGGAACCGCCACCGTGGTTATCGCTTGCACTCCGGCGTAAGTTACCGAGTCGTATGCCACGGTTCCCGACACCGGGTTGACGACCTGCGTTCCAATGGGGGCCGAACCGGAGAGGTTGCACTGGTATTCGACGTATCCGGTCTTTCCCGGCACCACCCGGTCTATCGACCACCTTAGCGCCAGCGGCCCCGGGGAACCATCCGGTGGTTCTCCGGAAGTCCATGGCCCCGCCACCGTCGGGCCGTATTCCATGGTCACCGCGGGAGTTCCGCCCGAATCAGACTCGGCATACACCACGGTCCCCGGAAAACGGTATGTAACATCCGCGGGGAACGTGTCGACCAGGACCAGCCCGTACATCGTAGTCACCCCCGCGTTGCCCCAGGACACGCGGTAAACCAGCGAGTCGCCCGGGCATGCCCCCGCCTTGGATGCCGTCTTTCCTATGACCGGTATGCCGTGCAGGACCGCCACGGTGACCGGATTGGTCACCGCGGGAGAGCGCACCGCGCCCGGCGTGTTGCCGTAGTATGCGCTCGCGCTGTTGGGGCCCAAGGCGGGCGTTTCCGTCGTGATCCTTACGGTGCACCCCATCGAAACGGCTTCCTGCGGTTTTATGTTCCCCAGCAGCCACTCCACCTTCGTGCCGTCGAAAGAGCAGGAAACCCCGCCCGAGCACCCCTGATACACGCACCCCGCAGGCAGGGTGTCCCAGATGGACACGTTCACCGCGGTGTCTGAGCCGGCATTGGTGAATGAAAGCGTGTAAGTGAGCGTTTCTCCGGCCGGAACCGCCCACAGGGAGGGATACTTGGTCCCCTCCATGGTGGCCTGGCGCACTGACGCCGTCACGGTATTCGTCCAGCGTGGAAGGGTGTCAAAAAGGAACGACGAATACGCCCCGTTGACTATTTGCGCCCCCTCGTCAAGCGTTGCCGACACATCCACCCCAAAGCGCACGTAACCGGAGCGCCCGAAGCCGACCCGGTTTACCGTCCATTTCAGTAAAAGCGGCACGCCCGTCTTGTCCGGCGGCTCGCCCGCCGTCCACGGTCCCGCCGGATCGGTGGCCCACTCCACGGCCGTGAGTGACGGCACCCCGCCCGGATCCGGCTCGCCCCAGAACTCCAGGCTGGGAGTGCGGTAGAGCGACCCGTTCGGGAGGGTATCCACAATGGTCAGGTCGTAGATGTTACCCGCCTCGGTGTTCGTCCAGGAGATTTCATATGTTATAGGTGCCCCCGCGACCTGCCATTCCGCGGGATTGGACGTCTTGATAACCACCGGCGAGCCCGGCGTAATCACCACGTCGACCGGACTGCTGGAAACATCGGGCCTCTGCTTGGGCACGGAGGTGGAGTAACCAACGCTTGCTATGTTCGGACCGAGCATGTCGATGACGCCGGTCGCCGAAACCGAGAACGAAACCGAGGACGAACAGTGCGGCAACAGGGGAGACAATACCCATGAAACGATTCCGCCCGCGAACGAGCAGGAAGTGCCGCCGGAACAGCTGTCGTAGGTCGCCCCCGCGGGGACCGTATCCCATATAACTATGTTGGTGGCGGTGTCGGAGCCGGTATTCGAGTAACCCATGGTGTAGGTGAGGATGTGGCCGGCCGGGATGGACCAGCCGGACGGCGTCTTGGTCAGCTCCAGGGTCGCCTGCCGCACAAAGGCCGTCACGGTGTTGCTGAACCTTACGGTTTCATCAAAGAAGAAGGTCGCCGAGGCCCCGTTAAGTATCATGTCGCCGTCCAGCCGGGTGGTGGATATATCCACGGAAAACCGTATCCAGCCGGAATGCTCCTGCACCGCCCGGTCCACGACCCAGCGCAGGACGAGCGGGGGTCCGGTGGCGTCCGGCGGCTCCCCGTCCGTCCAAGGTCCCGCCAGGTCCGTCGCCCAGGAGGAGCCGAGGAGCGAAGGTGGCCCGGCATAATCCGGCTCGGCCCAGAAAGACAGGCTGGGATTCCTGTATGTCGTCCCGTTGGGCAGCGTATCGGTGATAACCAGGTTCCGGACAACGCCTATCCGGGTGTTGGTCCAGGCTATCCCATATTCCATGGTTTGGCCTGCCGCAACGTCGCTCCCCGGCCATTCCTCCTTGATGATTACGGGCGCACCGGCCTCAATCAGCACAGTGACCGAATTGCTCGTGCATTCAGGCATGAACCTCATTGCGGAGTTCTGGTTGGATTCCCCGGCGACGTTGGGACCGATTATCCGTATTCCGCCCGCGCCGCTGGCACTCACCGTGATTGATACCGTTTCCGAACCGCCCGGAGGCATAGCGCCCATGTCAAACCTGACCATGGTCCCGTCAAAGGAGCATGACACTCCGCCGGAACAACCGTAGTAGACGGCGCCTGGAGGGAGCGTGTCCCACACGCCCAGGTTCGCGGCGGTGTCCGTCCCGGTGTTCCTGACGACAATGGAATAAGTGAACATGCCGCCGTCCGGAACCACCTCGGCATCAGCCTCCTTGAAAATGGTAACGGACGGGTTGATTACCGGGACCGTGACCTGGTTTGAATACGAAACGGGGAGTTGGGCGCCGGCTTCATCATTGAATTTGGCCGCGGCCTGGTTCGGGCCAATGGAGGTCAGCCCCATTAGCGTGGAAACGGTAAGCTTCAGGTCGGTGCTGTATCCCACCGGAACCACGGGCGGCATGGTCCATGAAACCTTCGTCCCGTCGTAGTTGCACGAATCACCCCCTTCGCATTTCACATAGAGCGTATTGTCCGGCAGGGTGTCATATACAACCATGTTGTATGCGGTAACCGGCCCGTAGTTTGTGCAGTTTATCGTATAGGTGATGTCGCCGCCATCCGGGATGGCCCATCCACTGGGAGTCTTCGTGAGTTTTACAACCATCCGCAGCGGGTTGACGACCACGTTGCTCGTGTAGACCTCCGGGTCGGCCAGCATCGTGCCGGAGGCAAAGTTCCTGATGCTGGCCTCGTAGGTGAACGCCGTCACGGAAACGGTGGTGGAATACTCGATGAAGGCGCTTGCCATCGGCGCCGTCCGGTTTATCACCCAGCGCATTGCCAAGGGGGCGCGGGAACCGTCGGGCGGTTCTCCTCCCGCCCACGGCCCATTCACAGAAGTTGCCCAGGCGGAACTGACCAGCGAGGGCGTTCCTGCGCCGTCTGATTGGGCCCAGAACGACAGGCTTCCCCCTTTATAGGCAAGGTTGTCCGGGAGCGTGTCTGTCATGGTGAAATTGATCATGGTGCCGATTCCGTAGTTGATCCAGGAAATCCGGTAGGTTATCTGGTCGCCATCGCCAACGTTGCCCGGCTGGGATGATTCCTTTTTCAGGTCCGGCTTCCCGCATATGGGTTCCACTCCCGAAGCTATCAGGAAAACGAATCCTATCGAGCCGTCGCAGGCCGTGTACAGCTTGCGCGAACCGGCGCTCACGTCCATCGCGAGCGGGGCGAAACCTGGCGGCCAGCTGGTGAAACCGGCGTGCGGAGTGCATGACCAGCCGCCCAGGTTGGCGTCATTGAGCGAATCCAGGACCGGGTGGATTGCTATCTTGTGGGCGATGTCACCGCAGGTCGCGCTCCAGACGGGGAACACGCCGAAATACGACATGAAGCTGAGGTTGGTCACCGATACGGGCATGTAGTCGTGCAATTCCACGTAAAGGCCGGGCCCCGGTTTCGGCTCATCAGCCGCGAACAGGATGGCCTGTTGGACGTATCGTTTTGGCGATGGATTGGCCGGCGCGTGCTCCTCCGGATCGGAGCCGATTATTACTATGTTCCCGGTCACCGCGGGGCTCCAGATATTCTTTGACCCATCCGCGACATTCCATATGTTAACGTCGCCCATCGCCGACCCGCCGATGACAATCGCGTCGAAAGCCGCGAAATCGGCCGTTGTCTTGGATGACCATGTTGCCGCATCCCATACGACATAGGTGGTGCCCTTCACATCGTGGTAGCGCGGCGAATCCGCCGGGCCGTATATCAGTATCCTGTATTTCTGGACTCCCAGCGTCGCATTGGAACGGATTGTCGAAGAAGTTACAGCATCCGTTCCCCAGGCGGTGGCGGAAAGGACATCCGCCACAAGTCCGCTTGCGCTGAAAGTCCAGGTGAAGAATACCGATTCCCCGGGGTTGAGTGTCTGGGGTATTATCGGGTCCGGACCATCTATCAATTCAATTGAGGTCATTCCGCCCAAGGCGGATATCTCGGGGAATATGTTCGTGATTGCATTCACCCCGCAATTCGTCACGGACAGCACCACAGTGAACCATTCGCCCACGGGAGTCCTGCTAACGCTTGAACTTGTCAGCTGGGTCACAAGACAGGACTCCGGGTCAGCAATCTTCATCACCAGCCAATTGTATGATTGCGCCATGTCCGCGCGGTCTTCATATCCGTCAACAACAATCTCGCCCCCGGATGAGATTGCCACTCCACGCGCCCATTCGCCGTTGCTGGCCGGAGAGTTATAGGACCACTGCCAAATGTTGTTGCCGCTCGCATCGTATTTACGGACAAGCCAGTTGTAATTCTGCATGAGGTCAAACCGGTATTCAAACCCAACCACCACGATGTTCCCGCTTGAATCCACCGCCACTCCGTTGGCCTGGTCCGTGCTGTTGTAGGGACTGTTGTAGGTCTGCATCCATTGGAAGTTGCCGTTCGTGTCATACTTGCGGATAACCCAGTTGTAGCCCTGCGCCAGGTCCCCCCGGAATTCAAACCCAACCTCCACGATGTTCCCGCTGGAATCCACCGCCACACCGGTGGCCTGTTCCGTATTGTTGTTTGGGCTGTTATAGCTTTGCTGCCACAGGTAATTCCCGTCCTTGTCGTATTTCCTTACTAGCATGTTGTAGGCCTGGCCCAGGTCATAACGGCTTTCATATCCGACCGCTACAACGCCTCCGCTTGCGTCCACCGCCACTCCGTAGGAGTCGTCAATGTTGTTGTAGGGGCTGTTGTAAGTGACCGACCAAAGCGATTCAGGAGGGCACAATGCCCATGAGGAGCCGGCTGACAACAATAATGCCAGACACTGAATCATGCTGGCCACGGGAAAAGGCCTGCGCATAATTACGGAATCATTCACTGGCTGTTATGCGTCCGGTTGTTAAGCCGGTATTTTTGAGCCACCAACACCCCCTGATGGACCTGCCCTCCCCCGCCGCCAATCCCTCATCTACTACCACAATTATGACACACGGGAACCCGGAAATAATCCGGAAATAACCGCAAGAATAGGCGTTTTCCAGGGGATCCCCACCGGTATCAGCCCTTTGTCACATCCCATTTCCAGGCCATGATTCCGCCCGCCAGGTTCCTAACCTTCCTAAATCCCTTGCCTGCCAACATTCCTGCCGCGACTCCGCTCCTGTTTCCCGTCCGGCAATACGTGACCGTCTCCCTTGCCGAATCCAGCTCCGCCAGCCTTCCTGCCAGCTGTCCGAGCGGAATCCATACCGCACCGGGGAGGTGGCCCGCTTTCCATTCGTTCGCCTCGCGCACGTCCAGCAGGACCGGCGCACGGCCGGCGCTGACCAGGGAATGCAATTCCCCGGTTTCAATGAACGCAACCTCTTTTCCGTCCGGGCATTCCGCTTTTATCTCCTGTATTTCATGAATGGCCGGCTCGCTTCCGCATAACGGGCAATCCGGGTCGCGTTCAAGCGCCATTTCGTGAAAAGACATATCCTGGGCATTAACCAGCAGGAGCCGGCCAGCCAGCGACCTGCCCATACCCAGAATTAATTTTAGTGTTTCCGTCGCCTGTATCACGCCAATCAGGCCCGGCAAAACCCCCAAAACCCCCGCACTGGAGCAGGAGGCCGGTTCCATTCCGGGCGCCGGGAAAACGCAGCGATAGCATGGCCCGCCGGGCGCGAAGACTGACGCCTGCCCCTCGAACCGGTATACGGCTCCATGTACCAGCGGCTTCTTCTCGAAATAGCAGGCGTCGTTAAGGAGATAACGGGTAGCCACCCGGTCGGTCCCATCCACCACGATGTCGTATTTCCCGATGATTTCCCGCGCGTTGGAGGCGTCAATCTGGAATCCGTGTTTGACCACCCTTACGCCCGGATTCAGCGCCCCCAGCCGCGCGGCCGCCGAGTCTACTTTGGGCTTCCCCGCCGATGGCGTATCGTGCAGGACCTGCCGCTGGAGGTTGGAAATGTCCACGGTATCCGGGTCGGCAATCGCAAGCGTCCCGACCCCCGCCGCCGCAAGGTATAGCGCTGCGGGCGACCCCAGCCCCCCGGCGCCGACAATCAGCACCTTCGCGGCTGAAATGCGCTTCTGCCCTTCCTCCCCCACTCCGGGGAGGGAGAAATGCCGCGCATATCTTTCCCGTTCATCCTTGGAGAGTGTCATGCTAGCCTATTGTCCCTTGAAAAGGCCCGGCGGGACAAAGCCACGGCGCTTTCAGTGAACCAGGAGTATCTTCCCGAAACTTTCGCGGGAAATCATCCGTGCCAGCCCCTTTGCGGCCTCGGCAACAGGGTATTTTGAGTCAATCACCGGCTTGAGGAGGCCTGAACCGTAGGCGTCAACAACCTGCCGGAATTCGCTGGATGAACCGATGTAGGCCCCCTTGATTGTCAGCTCCCTTGAAAACAGGTAACGAAGCTGCAGCGTGGCTTCGGGTCCGGAGGTGGCTCCGCAGGTCACCAATGTTCCGCCGGTCGCCAGTGACTGGACCGCCTCCTTGAAAACCGCGGGCCCGATGTTCTCCATGACCACATCGACGCCCCGGCCGCCGGTGAGGTCATTCACCTGTTTTGCCAGGTGGGGCACGGAATGGTCCAATACGGCTTCCGCTCCCAGCGCCTTCGCCTTTTGGCGCTTGTCTTCCCGCGAGGCGGTGGCAAACACCCGGGCTTTCATGGCCCGGGCAATTGTGAGAGCCGCCGCCCCGACCCCGCCTCCGGCGCCCAATACGAGGACGGATTGCCCCTCGCGTAATCCCGCCAGCGTCACCAGCATGTGCCATGCAGTCAATGACGCCACCGGAATCGAGGCCGCCTCCTCGAATGACAGGTTTTCCGGTATCTTCACCGCGGACGACGCCAGAGCGCGTACCACCTCGGCATATCCTCCCCAGCGCGGTCCGGCGCCGATTACCGTCCGTTCGACGCAACGGTTTTCCTGCCCGGCCTGGCACCACTCGCACTTCCCGCACGATTCGACTGGATAAAGGACCACCCTTTCGCCCTTCTTGAGGCCGGCCACACCCTCGCCGATTTCCTCCACCTCTCCCGCTATGTCACAGCCGAGGGCGTGCGGCAGGCTGATCTTGTAGGCGGGAAGGCCGGAAAGGACCCATAAATCGAGGTGGTTGAGGGAGCAAGCGCGTACGCGCACGGTGATTTCACCGGCACCTGGTTGTGGCGTAGGATATTCGGCCGATTTGAGCTGCTCTGGTCCGCCGGGTTTATGGAATACGATTGCTTTCATGGGGCCGCTCTCCTCTGTCTCTTTCCCTCGCCCCTCCTGGGGAGAGGGTGGGGTGAGGGGCAAGAACCGCATGGGGATTCCCGCTGCATTGCCATCCCCTCACCCTTCCCTCTCCCCGCGTGGAACGCGGGGCGAGGGTCAGATTAGATTCTTTCTTTTACCGCCTTGATAATGGAATCTGCCCCGATGCCGAACTTCTGGACCAGTTCCTTCGGCGTCCCGGAGCGGGGTATGTTCCGGATGGCGAGCAGCCTGACCGGGCACAGGCCCGCCACCGCCTGGCAGACCGCGTCGCCCAGCCCGCCGTTAACCGAGTGGTCCTCCACGGTCACCATGTACCCGGTCTCCTTCGCGGCCTTCTTCATGGTCTCTGCGTCAATCGGCTTGATGGAGTAGGCGTCAATTACCCGGACATCGATGCCCTGGGTCTTGAGTTGTTCCGCCGCGTCCAGCGCCTCGTAAACGGTGACGCCCGCCGCCACGACGGTCGCCTTGTCCTTGCCCGAGGTTTTCAGGGTCTTGCTGCCTCCGATGGGGAACTTCTCGTCCTTGCCGTAAAGCACCTTGGTCTTGGGCCGGCTGGTCCTGATGTAAACGATGCCGTTCACCCGGGAGGCCTCGTAAACCAGCTTCTCGGCGCAGACGCCGTCCGAGGGATACAGGACCACCGAATCGAATATGGGCCGCATCATCGCCAGGTCCTCCAGCGCCATCTGGCTCGGCCCGTCCTCCCCGATTGATACCCCGGCGTGCGACCCGCACAGGATGAGATGCCCCTTGCGGGAGAAGCCCGCCATGCGGATGAAATCGTAGGCCCGGGACAGGAAGCAGGCGAACGAGGAGGCGAAGACCACCTTTCCCTCGGTGGAGGCGCCGAGCGCCACACCCACCATGTTCTGCTCGGCGATATACCCCTCGAGGAACCGCTCGGGGAACTCCTTCTTGAACTTGTCCGCGTATGTCGAGTTCTTCACCTCGGCGTCGGTGACCACCACGTTGGGATTGACCTTCCCCAGCTTGGCCAGGGCGATTCCGTAGGCCTCCCGGGTCGCAACTTCGTCTCCCATCTTGAACTCGACTACCGGGTCCGGCCCAACCGCGGCCGGCTTCGGGTCGGGAGGCAGGTCGGCCTTCCGGGGCCTCAGGTTCACGTTGGTGTCCCCCAGTTCGGCCACGGCCTTCTCCGCCTCATCCTTCTTCATCGCCTTGCCATGCCATCCTTCCTTGCCCTCCGTGAAAGAGACTCCCTTCCCCTTTTCAGTCTTGGCGATGATAGCTGTCGGTTTCCCCGCCGTTTCACGGGCCTTCTTGAAGGCGCCGATTAGGGCATCCACGCTGTGCCCGTCAACAACGATGGTCTCCCATCCGAACGCGCTGAATTTGGCCGCGAGCGCATCGCCGTCGTGGCGGTGCATGGTTGGTCCCGACTGGCCCAGTGCGTTCATATCCACGATTCCACATAGGTTGTCGAGCTTGTTGTTTGCACCGAACTGGGCCGCCTCCCATATGGAGCCTTCGGCTGTTTCACCGTCACCCATCAATGCGTAAACCCGCGCCTCCGACTTGTCGATTTTCTTCGCCGCGGCCATGCCCGCCGCGGTGCAGAGCCCCTGCCCCAACGAGCCGGTGGCCACGCGCACCCAGGGGAGCCGGGGAACGGGATGCCCCTCCAGCCTGCTGTCGAATTTCCGCAGGGTCAGGAGGTCGTCGGCGATGGCGCCGGTTTCCTTGAGCGCGGCGTACCATATGGGCGCGGCATGCCCCTTGGACATGACGAAAACGTCGGCCGCCCGCCGCTCGGGTGTGGCCGGGTCGAACCGCATCTCGTTGAAAAAAAGCACTGACATTATCTCGGCCGCCGACATGCAGGTGGTCGGGTGCCCTGAACCGGATTCGGTGGTCATCAGGATGCTCCACTTGCGCAGTTTCTGGGCCATCCTGGCCAGGTTCGCCGGGTTCGTCTCGCTGATATCGGGCATCGCTATCCTCCTTTTGCTTGCTTATGAATGGAAGACGATTTTACCCCCAGACACCGGGTATCTTCAAACCGCACTTGGGGCACTTCCCTCCCGCGACGCGGTTGTGAAGCACCGACAATCCCGACCTTTCAATCAGCGTGGCATGGCAGGATGGACAGGCGGTGTTTTCCCATTTCCCCAGCGCTCCCGGGATGTTGCCGACATATACGTAGTTCAGGCCGGCCTCCTGGCCCGCCCGGCAGGCCCGGAGGAGCGTTTCGGGGCTGGTATCCGGCTTCCGGGCCATCCTGTATTGCCCCCGGAAGGCCGTCACGTGCCACGGAATGTCAGGTGAGACCGATGCCACAAAGCGGGCCGTCTCCTGAAGCTCCTTGTCAGAATCGTTCATTCCGGGTACCACCAGGGTCACGATTTCCGTCCAGTATCCGGCGGCGTGGATGGCCACGATGGAATCCAGGACATGCTTCAGGACTCCCCCGCAGGTTTTCCGGTAGGTTTCCGGGTTCATTGATTTCAAATCCACCTTCCAGAAATCCAGGAATGGACGCAGGTATTTGATGGCCTCCGGGGTGGCGTAGCCGTTTGATACGAACGCCCCGCGGATGCCCCTTTTCTTGCCCTCCCGAAAAGCCTCGGCCGCCCATTCGGCCGATATGAGCGGTTCGTTGTAGGTGCTCGTCAGGACCGGTGCCCCCTCTTCCACGCAGATATCCCCCAATTGTTCCGCGGTCACCTTCCGTATGACGGCTTCTCCCGCCTGTTCCCGTAATGCCTGTGAGGTTATCCAATTCTGGCAGAAATCACAGTGAAAGTTGCATCCCAACAACCCGAAGGAAACGGTGGCTGAACCCGGCAGGACATGGTAGAACGGCTTCTTTTCTATTGGATCAACGGCTACGCCGTTCACCCATCCGTGGGGAACCCACAGGACGCCGGCGCGGTTGAAGCGCACCCGGCATATTCCCTCCGCGCCATCGGCGATTGAACAACGGTGGGCGCAGGCCAGGCACCTGACCCTGCCCCCCGGCTTTTTCTCGGCAAGTTCACTAGGAGCACTCAGCTCCTGTAATCGTTTCGCAAGGCTCAAGTCTGTTGTTTTCACTGTCCCGTTGTGGGACTTTTCCGGAAATCATCAGGTTCACGGGCTCGCCTTCCGGGATCATGGCGAGATGAATCTGATGTACGGTTATCCATATCCGGGAATTCAGGAACGGCCCGAGAATCGGGCACGGCATGGCTGCCGGAGGCCGCCGCCAGGCCAGAGGGCGTCGCGTTTTTTGTTTGGGCACTCCTCCCGCCGCCGAAGGCTGCGGAAATAGAACCCTGCGCGCTTTGGGCTTGGTTGAGGCGGCTCATCCGGCGAGCCATGTCGGGGAATCCCGCGATATCCGGGGAATATTCAGCCTTGCTGTTCATAGGCTCCGTGCGGACGGTATCAGGAATGCCGGCCGAAGGAATACCCCCCCCGCCAGAAACTATTGTCCGGTCTCCCGCCGGTAGTCCCGTCCAGAACCAGAGGATTCGCTTGGATGAGCGTCCATCCTTCTTCACCTCCAGCAATGCGAGATGATTTTCCAGCCCGTAATGCTTGCCAACTTCATGACCCTTTCCCGGCCAGGTTACGGCGTTGCTCTCCCCTTCCGCCGTCAGGGAATAGTGTACCCTCTTGCCTTTCCCGTCCTCGAGAATTACCAGATCAGCATCGCAGGGTTCGGAAACACCGAAGGTAATAATCGCCGAGTCCAGATCATCGGAAACCTGCTTTGCGCTTATGCCGGTAATGACCGTACCGCCATCCACCGCTCGCACCGGATCATACACAGCCTGACCATCCACGAAGTCGCTCGCCGGCGGGTGGGCGTAGTCAATGGCCTCGTGGAATGAATTGAATAAAAACTGTCCGATCATTCGCGGTCCGTACAAGGAGGAAAACTGAAAAGGCGTTCCACCGTCATTCGCAGGCCGAATCGGTGCAGGATTGGCCCACCCGGTACCGACGAACAGCACCACCACCGCGATTGCGCGGAGGATTGGGCCGATACTGATGATGTTCACGTCACTCCTTCACTCCCGCACTAGTCCTTTCCCAGGTATGAATCTATAAGCAGGGCCGCGATGGCGACCGGAATATGGCACTTCACCAGTTTCCTCGGGGTCCATTGGGTATTGCTGTTCCGGGCCGAGCGGCATCAAGTAGAATTTACCGGTCTTTGTATTAAGTAAACACCACCCGGTTGTGACTCTGAAAACAACAAACTTTCCTGATGGAGATATCCGCGGATCGCGGCCACTCACTTCCCTATACACTTCCCGCCCATCCGCGGTCATAACTCGAAACCTAATGCATAACGCAGGGAGATCAAAGGCAACTTCCTCAGTTATGACGACAATTCCACCATCATCCGACAGAAGCACGCGGGTTCCCCCACTGTCACCAACGCAGCATAAATCCGTAGTCCATAGCAATCGGCCCTCTGCCCCGTAATACTTCAAGGCCCACGGTAATTCACCCTCAAAGCGCGGAGGACGCTTCACCGTTTCCACGACAGCAACATATCCCCCACGTTTAGGCATATACAACTGCACCACATCGGCTTGACCTCGTTCGATAACCCTTTTCCCCCCAGACGTTGTAATGGTTACTCGCTGAGCGGCCCCCGATAATTCATCAACCAGTTCACCCTTGATCACATCGGCAGGAGCCCGATATCGGTTTGCATTCTCATCCAGCAATCCCTTTCGGATGCCAACCCCAGAACCCGCACATCCAACCATCCACACGACAAGCACTACAATAAACATTAATGGCAACTGCACTTGCCCAACGACCAGACCACGATGCATCAACTTACACCTCATAACAATATCCCCCCATAGGCATGCGATTTATCATTCAATATCCACCGACTGGTTCGAGCATGTTGTCTTCGTATTTATACGGCCCACCGCCGTTTCGGTGGACGATACCATTTCGTCAATAACCGGAAATCCATTGATAACATGATGCCGCTTTATACTTGTACAAGTGTGCATGGCTCCATCCTTGCCGTATAGCCGCGTCGTCAACGCAAATCCCGTGTCATCAACATCCTCTTCCATTCGGCCGAACAACGAATTTGATGCCCTTGATACATACTCTATCGTTCGTATTCGCGGACCAAAGACCGGATTATTCCTCTTAGTTATCCGCATTTCAAAGTTCTTCCTATGGTCAGAAAGAGAGGAGCCAAGCAACGGAGCTATGGCTGCAGATAATTGCTTCTGATATGCCGATGATATATATCGCTCTATCCATTCACCTTTCGAATTCCGTATCCATGTCCTGTCCCCTTCAACTCTTATCGCGATATTCCCTGGTTCCATTATCTCAAGCGTCACGCGC
>Ga0315280_10004452_pt1 | contig 20663 bp, 12 predicted proteins | sample YL17G06_40_MG_FD_203697 | JGI IMG/M metagenome (GOLD analysis project Ga0315280, IMG submission 203697) | Sediment microbial communities from Yellowstone Lake, YNP, Wyoming, USA - YL17G06_40 | ecosystem: Environmental > Aquatic > Freshwater > Lake > Sediment | place: USA: Wyoming | collected... | reverse complement strand
TGTTCCAGAAAGGGCGAGCAGAGATGAGCCGCGAGCGGTAAGGCGGGAACGCCAACATTATCCATCGCTAAAGATTACAAGAGAACAATGGAGAAAGAGATATGCTGCTTAACGAACCGCCATTCGGGACAGCTACCGTTTTTGGAGCACAGAAGATTGAGGTGAGCAATGTTGAGACCAGAAGAGTCGGCGAGCAGTTTTTCATTTTATGTTTCTCCTGAAAATTGTCTTCGTTGACAAACGCTATTGTCCGTATTGAATGTTAATATCATTATAGCAGCCCGAAAAGAAAATTGCAGCAAAATTTTCGATTCCGCCAGACGGACTCGCCACACAAATGGCGGGCAAGCAGTGGACAAGTTTCGATTTGCGATTTGCCCTGCTGGAGGCGGATTGTTTGGAGTTAACTGTTCGTTGTTCACCCCGTTAGAAAAACGGCTTTCTTTTCTAACGGGGTCTATTTTGGCAACAAGCCCAGATAGTGCAATCAAACCCACTTGTCCTGCGATTTTTTATGTTCTCTTAAATCCTCTCGGACGGCGTGAGATTGCTTTTCCTCACATATTTAAGTAGCTTATAATACGGAAATGATTAGTTTATTATGATGATTGCCAAACTCGATAATAGTTCGCGTGGAGCTGAGATGAGAGAACCTAATCTCAGAGCGTTTCGTTCCCAACAGGTCGAATATTTCGGTGCCTTACAAGGAGAGTAATCATGCCAGATAAAGGGGAAGGTTGCAGACAGGAAGAGTATAGTAGCCGCTTGGAAAAAGGCGGCAACTTAATTACCCGACGGAATTTCATCGGGACGATCGCCGCAGTAGGTGCCGCGGGTTTGAGCGCGGCCGGCGCAAGCGAGGAAAAGGACAAGGATTCAAAAATGCCCGTCTGGATGGGGGATTTGAGAGGCTCTGTAAAGCAGGCACCCCACATTCGCGGGACCTCAAAACCTAATGGTCTGAATATGATTGTAATCATCGCCGATACCTGGCGGGCAGACCACCTTGGTTGTTATGGGAGCACACGCATAAAGACACCTTATCTTGATAAGCTTGTAGGAGGAGGTGTAAGATTCACAGATGTGACCACAGAAGGACTGCCCACCATTCCCTGCCGAAGGGTATATCACACGGGCAAAAGCGTCCTTCCTGAGTCGAAGTGGCAGCCTCTCAGCGACAACGATGTCACTTTTGCCGAGATTCTTCAAAAACGTGGCGTTACAACCGGTTTTGTTGTTGACACTTATCATCATTTCAAACCTGGCTATAACTTTCATCGCGGCTTTGATTCCTGGCATTGGGTTCGTGGCCAGGAAACAGACCGCTGGAAGAGTGGGCCGAAGGAAAAATTCGACCCGAAAAAGTATATGCCTTCTCATTTGTGGAACGAAGGTTATGAGGCAAACATGCGTCAATACTTGATGAATACACAGGACAGAAAAGGCGAGGAAGATTACTTCTGTGCGCAATCCTGCAAGGCAGCGATGGATTGGCTTGAGGAGAATCTAAACAGCAAGCCGTTTATGCTCTGGCTCGATATGTTCGACCCTCATGAACCCTGGGATGCGCCTCCACGATTCCAGAAAATGTATCGCGACCAGTATCCCTGTGAGAGATATTTATTTGGTTATGGAGTCAGGAACAGCGACATTCGTCCTGATGACCTGCCGGTTATCAGAGACCTTTATGCAGCAGAGGTAACATTCAGTGACTACTGCATTGGCCGTCTTTTGGAAAGGGTCGAGCAGTTGGGTCTTATGAACGATACAGTTATTGTTTTCTCGACAGACCATGGCACTCATCTCGGGGAGCAAGGCTGTGTGCAGAAGACCCCTGGGCTTCTTAATGCCTGTGTCACTCATATCCCGTTGATTATTAGACATCCCGATAAGAGGTTTGCCGGGATGAGTGTTGATGGACTCATCAGTGCTGTCGATTTTATGGCCACGTTTCTTGCGTTGCTTGGAATCGATGATTATGAAAATGTGGACGGGAAAAACATCTGGGACCTGGTAACAGGCAAAGTCCCATCTCTTCACGATGATGTTTACACGGTGTTCAACACATTTGGGGCAATTCATAATCTGGATTGGCACTATTTCCAGCACGTAAGAGGTAACGACAAGGGCAAAGGGCCTTGTCTGTATGATTTAAAAAACGACCCAAATCAAACCAAGAATGTTGTAAAGGATTTCCCGGAGGTTGCGAAAGATTTGAGAAAGAAGTTGCAGAGTCACCTTAAAATTGAAATACCGCCGTTAGAGTTGTAATTTCTTTGGTCCTTGCAGGTGGCGGCGTCAGCACTGCGAGGCTCGGGTAGGGATTATGGTGAAGAGGGAAAGGGTGACATAAACAATGTTTTACTCAAAATGAATCTTAAAAATAGGTTCGCCAGCAGTTTCTCACGTCGCTTTCCCTGCTGAACCCCGTTAGAAAAACGGTTTTCTTTTCTAACGGCGTGAACTCCTGGCCACTGCCGGACAAACTGATAGTGCAAAAAACTTTGAAAGAGGGTTCTGCGGTTTGCTTTTCTGGTTGTGGTTTTCTTTACTTTCGCGAGGACTGGGTGTAAGAATGAAACGAATTTGCTGTTGAGAACAGCCAGGAAGCTGTTTCATTCAATTCCTGCTCCTGGTGCGGCCTCGTTTGGTGGTCCGGTTATTATCTTTGGCAGGTGGTGCAGAACTTAAAGTGCGGATTCCAAGACCGTCGAGCACGCCCTGGAGTCGCTTTCGCGTTTCGCGGCTCTGGTCTGTTTGTTTATCTGCTGGCACCGGGATCTCTTCGAATGGTGCGTTACTCATGTTGAAAAGACCGCCATCGTTGTATAGCTTCCAGTGTTGGTCGCGTACATACCAGCGGTCGCCTAATTGCACAAAGACCCATGAGCGTGACTGAGGCTGTTGTCCTTTTATCTGCGGTGTAAAGCTGCGACCGTCGAGTGTGATTCCGGGCGGAACAGATACTCCCACCAACTGGGCGAGTGTGGGGAAAAAGTCACTGAAATCAATCAGGTCCGTGCAAATCTGACCTGCTGCGGTCGTCCCCGGCCAGTTGACGATTAACGGCACCCGGCTGCCGCCTTCTTTCATCGTTCCCTTACTGCCGTCGAGGGAACGTCCATTCAGCGTTCCTCCCCTCACACATCCGTTATCGCCAGTGAATACGATTACAGTCCTCTCTCGAAGCTTCAGGCCTTCGAGCTCAGCCACCAGCTTTCCAACAAGTTTGTCCATATAGCGAATGTTATCAGCAAATAAGTCATGGCTATCAGGGGCACTATCTGGTGTGCGCAGGATCGGCCCGTGGACCAACACCATTGGATAATACAGAAAGAACCGTTTGTTTTGATGCCGCTTGATGAAATCCACTGCGAACTCCTGCAACAAATCCGGGCCGTAGTCCTTCTCGGTGACCTGCAGCGTCTGGCCATTCTTGTTGTATGCCGGCTTCCAATAACGCTCTCCCGTGGCGCGCTCCCAGACCAGAAACTCATCGAACCCCCATGATTTAGCCTGCTCGGCCGTGCTCAAGTAAGGCAACTGGTGCCACTTGCCTACCATTGCAGTGGCATAACCTGCCTGCTGAAGTACCTTGGCAATGGTGGTTTCTCTGTCGGGGGTAGCGAGCCTACCTGTACCGTTGTCCACTACACCTGTGCGAAAACCATAGCGGCCCGTCAGACAAGCGGCTCTGGAGGGGGCACAAAGTGGCATCGAAAAACAGTATTCGAAGCGAATGCCACCTCGTGCCAGAGCATCAAGCTGCTCTGTTTGATAGCTGCCACCATAGCTGCTAACACCGGTAATCCCGAAATCATCAGCGAGTATGAAAATGATGTTGGGGCGATCTGCTCTCTGGGCCGCGGAGTCTTGTGATGTGCTCCCTGCCGGTTCTGCCCAGGATGTGGACCGCCCTGCTGACCCGACCAGTGCAGCGGTCCCAAGAAACTTGAGAAATCCCCGCCTGCTCTGACCCATTATCTCACCTCAACTATGTAGTTTGCTGTCGGTATTGACTTCTGCTTGGCTCCACAGCAGAGCTATTCGGATAGTATTATACCATATAGCGTGAGGGGACTAATCGAAAATCGTAAAAAGATTGGTTTTCTGCGGCCTGGCCCGCCAGACGTTCGGCGGGCTGGCATGCAGGTCGTTCGATACTGTGATGCCATCCTAAAAGGATAAGCAGTTATTGGGGTAATGGCGAGAATGGCCGTCGGACAAGAAGTTACGTCTTGCACTATGCACTTAGATGCTGGTTGAGGGCAAACCAGTGGTCTTCTGTCCTGGAGGGCTGTTCTGCGCTTTAGGCGCAAAAGAGCGGACGACCTGCGCATTTGACTTAGAGGACATTATTAACTACAATTGAGAACGTTGTGTGTGCAGTTGTGGATTTTCTTACTGAAAGGATAAGGTGAAACGGATGCGTAATAATCTTTACGAAGCAGGAACCTTGAGACGATTCTGTATTATCTTTGTCGGCGTATTGTTTCTGTACGCGGGAGGAGTCCATGCCGAAGAATCGGCCAAGGCCGATTTGGGCCTGCATTTTTGGGATGTGCGTGCTTTCGGCGCCGTGGGGGATGGAAAGACTGATGACACAGCAGCGTTTCAAAAAGCTTTGAATACGGCGGGAGAGGTCGGAGGCGGGGTCGTTTATGCTTCCCGCGGAAACTACTGCTTTGCGGGCCATCTGAATGTTCCGAAGGCCGTGACGCTGGCGGGACTCTGGCAGTCGGTGCCGGCCCATAACGGCATCCGGGATAGGGGACTTCCCAAGCCTACTGACGACGGTACGACGTTTTTGGTGAGAGAAGGCGCAGGCAGCGAAGAGGGCCCCGCATTTATTACCCTGAACACAAACAGTACCCTCAAGGGGGTTGTTCTTTACTATCCCGAACAAAATGTAGATGACATACCCAAGCCGTATCCATGGGCAATTGCGATGCGAGGGGAAAACCCGGCTGTCCTTGCGGTGGAGATGCTCAATCCATACAACGGCATCGACGCCACACAAAATGAGCGTCACCTTATCCGTGACGTGCAGGGCCAGCCCATCCGACGCGGTATCATGGTGGACGCCATCTACGACATCGGGCGAATTGAGAACGTTCACTTCAATCCCTGGTGGAGTACGAAGCCCAGATTGTTCCAGTGGCAAATGGAAAACGGGGAGGCATTTATCTTCGGCAGGTCCGACTGGCAGTATGTATATAATACGTTTTGTTTCGGTTACAAGATTGGGTACAAGTTTGTAAGAACCAAGACAGGCGAATGCAACGGCAACTTTCTCGGCATCGGGGCCGATGATTGTTATACAGCCCTCGTCGTGGAGGCATGTGCCCCATACGGACTTCTAATCACGAATGGTGAGTTTGTGTCTTTTCATGGTCCGGACCCGACGATGATTGAAGTCGCAAACAGCAATAAGGGGAGCATTCGTTTTGTAAACTGCGCATTCTGGGGTCCGTGTCATCAGATAGCGAAGATCAGGGGGAATGGGACAGTTGGTTTCGGAGATTGTACGTTTGTCGAATGGGGCGGCAAAGAGGGGAACCTCGCAGCAATCCAGGCCCAAAGCGGCACCGTTCTAATTAGGGGGTGTGAATTCCGACAGGATCGGCCGCAGATTCAACTTGGGAAAGACATTGGACGTGCCATAATCGCTGAGAATATATTCACAGGCTCCGAACGGATAATCAATCAATCCAAAGGGGAAATACAAGTCGGACTGAATGTAAGTAATTAGAGCAATCGTTGATGGAAAGGCATCGTGAACTAAGATACAACTAAGATTTGGCTAAACATGGACTACCTGCCATAGCAGGATGTCATAGAGCCAACCTTAACACATCCGACGTAGTTGACATGGGCGACTTGATAGTGGCCATGAACCATCCGTAATTACAATATCGTCTTGGCTCCCTCCGTCGCTTTTCCATCATGAAGGCAGCTCGTCCAAAACACGTGGCATTTTGTTCATTTCAACCGGCCCAACGGCTACTCTCTACCTTTTTTCCGCGTCTGTTGCTGACAAATCACCGGTCGCCAATTGAATTCCAGCCAGCAGGTGCCGGAGAAAGAGCGGGTTCCAGTAAGTCTCGGCGGCGTGACCCAGGGTAGTGTAAAAGACTCGCCCCTGGCCGTATTGACGGATCCAAGAGACGGCGTAGTCCTTGTCGGGCCGTTTGCCTGGATCTGCCATCAGGTCGAGGTCGAGGCTGAGCAGGACGTGGAGTCTGTCACGTGAATAGGGCTCGCGGAAGATGTAAATCTCGTCGTTAATGCGCCACTGTTTGCCGCCAAAGCAGGCGTTTACTGGGTGCTGTGGGTCGTCCAGCTTGACAGCCACCTCCTGGTAAATGTGCCCGCCGTAGTAGCCACCCAACATCTCGCCGTATTCGGGCCAGTTTTGTAAAGCGGCGGTGGCGGCATGAATACCCACGATGCCTTTGCCGCCCCGCACATAATCCAGAATGCTCTGCTTTATGGCCTCGTCGAATTTCCGCGTAGCGGCTTTCTGTTCCTCGGTGCGCTGGGCAAAATCTTCAGGCAGGAACGGCTCTGGCTCGTGGATGTTGTTCATCACCAGTGCGTCGAACTGTGGCAGCCGATCGCCTAACAGCAAACGAGGGTCATCGCTCACCACAGCCTGAAAGACGCCGGTTTTGCGGCCGAGGATTTCCATCGCCTTCTCGGCATAAGGATTCGGCTGGTGCGTCCACGCGTGGCCCCAGACGAGCACCTTGCGAGGCTTCGCGGGCTTGGCCGGCGCCTTGTCGGGAGCAGCAGCTTCGATCTGTTGAATCTGCTGCTCCGTCGGCAGGAACACTTTATTCGCTTTCATCTTGGTGGTCCTGAACTCTGGCGGTGTCGGCCCAGGCGTGCGCTTCACCGGATGGTCTGGCCGCGGAGCAGTCGGCGTCTCCAAATCGCCTGTGGCAAACTGGATGGCGTCGAGGTAGAATTGGAGCAGTCTCGGATTCCAGAATAGCTCGGTCCGATGACCAAAGGACGTGTAGAAGATTCGGCCCTTGCCATGAGACTTCACCCAGGCCAAAGCGAAATCATTGTCTTCGCGGTCAATCCACTTCACCCCCATGTTCGTCCGTTCTGGGTCGAGCGAAACCAGCACGCGCACTTTGCTGCGGTCATACGGATCACCATACTGGTAGATCTCGTCCGCAATCTGGAAATCCTTTCCACCAAACGCCGCCACGAGAGGATGCCCCGGCTCCTCCACTGTGATGCCAACCTCTTCGTTCCACGGATGCCCCGTGAAGGTAGCGCCGAGCAGTTGCTGGAACTGGGGCCAGTGCCGGTTAGCACCGATGGCGAAGTGAATCGCCATTATGCCTCCGCCGTTGGATACGTAATCCAGCAGGCTCTTGTGCAAGACCTGCTCGACTATGTTTTTGTCTGTGCCATACTTCTTGAACATTTCCTTGGCCATGTCCGCATCTGTCGGCGTGACCCAAGAGCCGGAGCTGTTGTTCATCACGATAGAGTCGAACTGCCGGATGTTTTCCGGCAGATACATGGCCAGGTCTCCACTCACGACCGGCTCAAACGCACCAGTCTTCCGGCCGAGTGTCTCGAACGCAGCGGTGCCGTAGGGGATGCAGTAGCCCTTGTGCGGGTCCTTTTCCATCAAGTGCGCCGGCGTGATCCAGATGAGCACTCGCCGAGGCTCTTTCATCGTCACGCGTGCTTTATCCGGTACAGCCGCTTTGATTCGTTCTGCCTGCTGCTCGGTAACCTGCCCGATAGCAGCCGCGCATACTCCCAGCAGCAACGCCACACAAAAAACTTTCATAAGACGTCCAGCGAACATACTCCGAATCTCCTTTGTATAGTGTGTTTGATTTCACCTGCAAACACAGGCAGACTGCTTAGCAACCACTCTTACAAAGACCAGCCCTGGCGATACTCCCGCTCAAGAGCGGCGTTTGCCTGCGGGTTATTGACAAACTTCATCTCGAGCGGGTCGAACTCGACTGTTTCGCCGACCAGCGTTGCGACGTTGCCCAATAGCACAAACTCAGCCAAGGGGTCTGCATAGTTGAAGTTGGACATAGCGGCCGGTCCACCCCTGCAGGCCTGCAGCCACTCTGACTCATGACCTCTCGAACGAGGTAGCGTCCGCGCTGGGCCTTCGAAGTCCTTGAACTTGTCCTCCGGCAGCAACGTAAAGGACATGTTGTGTCCGGTCGAGTGAATCATCCCTTTACTGCCCACAAGAAGGCAGCCGGCGTGGTCCTGCCATTTCTTCTCACCGGCGTCACCCCAGTCCAGCCGTTTTCCCATCATCTGCTCTATCATGTCCCTCGGTCCAGGCGCCTGACCTGAGCCGTTGTACCAGTTGATTCTCACCGGCGGCATATCGCCCCTTGCGGGAAAGTTATAGTGAATGATCTCCCACTTTGGAAAGGCGTGCTTATGCACGCCAGAAACCTCCGGCTCAAGTCTAACCAGATGTTTGGCTGACGAGCCGGATTGCTGATTCCAAAGTGTATCGAGCAGTAGGGCCTTGAAGGGCAGATTCATCGTGTGTGAGGCCCAGTTACCCAACTCCCCTGTGCCGAAATCTCGCCAGCCGTGCCAGTCCAGCCAACGCGAATTGTACGGCCGATAATTAGCCGGCCCAAGCCACAAGTCCCAATGCAAATACTCCGGTACAGGATGCTCGTCGGTCGGTACGGGCTGATCACCCGGTCCGCCCCCCGTGTTCCAGGCGTGCACCTCACGGACATCACCAATGACGCCCGCCCAAACCAGCTCAACCGCCCTGCGAAAGGCTTCGCTGGATGTGCCCTGGTTGCCCATCTGTGTGGCGACCTTATACTTGGCCGCGAGCTCGCGGAGCATCCTTGCTTCTCTGATGTTGTGTGTCAGCGGCTTTTCACAATAGACGCCCTTGCCGGCCCGCATCGCAGCGGCGGTTGCGACGGCATGTGTATGGTCAGGAGTTGCGACAATGACCGCGTCAATATTTCTGTTCATCTCATCGAGCATCTTGCGAAAGTCACGGAATTTTTTGGCCTGCGGAACCGCCTTGTACGAAGCTGTATCCTTTCTGTCGTTGACGTCGCACATTGCCACAATGTTCTGGCCCAAGTTAGGAATCGCGTCTACAAACCAGCTGCCCCGGCCCCCAACTCCAATCAGCGCGATATTAAGCTTTTCGTTTGATTCGTAACTGTAGGCTGAGTGGCTGTTTTTGAGAATTAACAGGCCCACTCCCCCAAGCAAGGCATTGCCAAGAAAAGTGCGGCGGTTGACTCGCGGCTTCATGTCTTTTCGCTCCTTAACGTAGGGGCAGTTCGCGAACTGCCCCTACTATCTTTTTTCTATTCTTTAGACACTTATCTGTAAAATCTCGGGGTGATGAAGCCCTTATCGGGATTTCCTATGAACTTTCTCTATAAACCCACTGGTCTTCTATCCCATAATATTAACCGCTCCACCTGAGCAATACAAACAATTTAGGCCGGTTTCAGAATTCTACGCTTTACGCAACCACCTCTGCTTCACAATGACAACACCGTTGTTGGCCAGTTCGAGTGATGCGTCTCTGAAAAATTATTCTTAACCGGCCAAAATCTAGCAATACCATGCTTTCAGCTCAGGCACTGCTCACATTTTGGCAGTGGCTGAGTGTTCTCTTTGCGAGGCTTTGGTTGACCCTGGTGAGTAACATACCTTCCTTCGTGAGGGTTGGGCGGGGGCGGCGGCATATTTTGTGCGGCGCAGGGTTCAGCTTGTTGAAATACAAAGAAGCTCTTGATATTATATGGACTTGAAAGGTGCAGAAGTGTTTCAAAACGGGACAAATGGAAAATCCCGATTGAGTTTGCTTTTTGAAAAACCTGTTTATACTTGGCTAATTGGAGCAATCTGCATGCTTTTTTGAAATTTGGTTTGGCGGTTGCAAAGGGTTTTCTGTAGAATAGATACTTGTGTTTTGTAGGTTTTGATTAACGCAGATTAAATAGGAGATATGAAATGAAGCGATATGTTTTGGGTGTTTTGTTAATGAGCGTGTTTGTTTGCCCGGTTGTGTTTCCCCAGGAGCCTGGCCCGGAAGACGTGGAACACCAGATGCGTCTTCATAAAATGCAGCTTGAACTAAAAAATCACGAAGCAGAATTGGGCTTCCAACAGGAAATGCGGCAGCTTGAGTTGGAGAAACGACATATTGAGCTTGAGCAACAACGAAGAATGAAGGAGCATTTGGCCCCAGGGATGCACCGCCATAAACCCGGCATAGGTCTATTTTTCCTGGCGTGTTTTGTTGTCCACATCCTTGTAGCGGTCTGGGTTTACAAAGATATACGCGCGAGGGAGTGCGGCTCGGGTATATGGATAGCGGTTGCGCTTCTGGCTGGGCTGTTCGGGGCGTTGGTATATGCAGTTGTTCGTCTTGGTGACAGCGGCAAAAGGAAATCTGAGTAGAGTATTGGCCATTGGCATCGGGAACGCTGAGAGATGGAAAGAAAACCACACTGATATAGAATACCGATTGTGTGGAGCACTGTGTGGCTGCTTTCGCAGGAATGGCAGGCTCAAGCAATCGGCAATTAGTAAATAAAATCGGTATTAGTGTGTAGTAACACAGTATTTGTGGGTAGCCATTATGAGCGATGATTTTGCTCCTTTCCACTGCCTCGAAACAGGAAAAAGGGAATTAGACTATTATTATGAAGACCGGCGCGCAGGTTAGAGCTCTTGTTCAATGCAGGAGCTAAGCTCTGAAAGAGTGGGTTTGTGAGAGGCAAGGCTGACTCACCAGACAATTGTGGCTATCTTACGCATCTTCTAAAGATTGCTTTGACAGCGGGCGTTTACCTGATGATGGGTGTTCCGGCCTCTGGTGTAGAACTGCTCTGGAGGTCGCCAAACAATTACCGCTTTATATTGAAAGTTGAGCCTCGGGGCAAATCTCGGTCAAACTCGCCCACTTCTGTGGAAATAGACTTTGTGCAAGCACTTTCTGATAAAGGTCCCGACTTGTCGGGATTCGATGAGCATACTATCGAGGTGGTGGCTTATAACTCCTCTGGATTGCCGAGGGTATTCGATGCATCACGGGATGGATACGAGCGGTACCTTCTGCCGTGGCGGCTGGAGAAGTACTATGGCATTAACAAAGTTACTCTTATCTTCGTTATGCCGGATGAAACCTGCACCATATTCGCTGTATACTTCGATACTTTAGAATCTGGTTTGGGAAATCCCCAGCGTTACAATGGATTGGTTGGCGACGGAGATTTTTTTAGACAACGGTATGAAAGGCGTGAAATCGGTGCCACGCACTTCGATTGTTTCTGTGACTTAGACAAAGATGGCGACTTAGACTTATTTAGAGGAGGCGTGGAGCCTTTCATATATTGCTATGAAAATATCGGCGGCAACCGTTTTATAGACCGCGGGCACCTTACCTCCGGAGGGAAGTTATTTATACTTCCCAGGAATAGCAACAATAATCGAAGCTGGGTTGTGCCTCATTTTTATGATTGGGACTGCGATGGCGACCAGGACTTTTTCCCCAGCTTTATGGATGGTCCCTACGCCGGCAAAATAGTGTTTTTTGAGAACATAACTACACCTGGAGGGCAACTAACCTTTGTCGATAGGGGCCCAATGAAAACCATCTCTGGTACGCCACTTGCCGGTGGGAAACAGGCTGGTGGGTGGTTTCCTTCGGTTACATTTATAGAAGACTTCGATGGTGACCGGGACAGCAGGGTGGATATTCTGGTGGGAAGCAATAATCACTGTTATCTTTACCGTAACCTCGGCATGGATGGCTCCAGCGGTTGGTTGTTGGCCAATGCTGTCACTGTTAAGGCGGGCGGTGAAGATATTGTTCTGTTCAACCCGTGTTTTGACGTTGCAGACATCGATAACGATGGTGATTGGGACCTCTTTGCAGCTCCGCAAGCGGGTCAGATTTATTTTTTTGAAAATGTAGATACAAGTGTCCCCCGCACGAGTCCAACCTTTGCCAAGGGCGTTGTGATTGCTTATGACGATTTGTATCTTCAGCGGAGCACTCATCCTCGTATAAAAATTGCTGATTTTACCGGCGATGGCTTACTTGACTTTGTAGTGGACAGAGCCTGGGAACTCGCGGATTTGAACAATCCGTCACAAAGGGATTATGGCGCCCTGTTCAAGAACGTCGGAACCGTAGCATCTCCCAGGTGGAAAAAAATGGATGCAGACCACGGAGCGCCTTACACAGAGACTTTTCAGATATGCGATGCACTTCGTCAAAATGTTGTCCGGGGCGTGGACTGGAACAACGACGGCAAAACCGACCTGATTGCAGGAGATTGTGATGGCTTCGTATGGTATTTTCAGAACCAAACTAACGACCTCTTTCCTGTATTCGCTGCCGGGGTAAAGCTGTCAGCCGGAGGCAAGATACTTAGTCTGGCAAATGAAAGTGGACACGCTCGACCTGATATTTGCGATTGGAATGACGACGGGCGAAAAGATTTAGTAGTTGCGGATGGTGCCGGCAGCATAACCGTGTATCTAAATGAGGGGACCGACTCCGAACCCATACTTGGAGGCGGCGAAAAGGTCACGCTCTGCAATCAACAGGGGGTTTTGGAACCAATACGCCGGGGAACTCGGGCACATGTCCTGGTTTGTGACTGGAACAATGATGGCAAGAAGGACATCATCTTTGCCGACCAGGAAAACCCTGGATTTTACTTCTTCAAAAATGTAGGCGCCGATGCCCAACCCAGTTTTGCCGCTCCGAAGTCCATAGGATTAACAGCTTACGTAAGACCTAATCTGGGTTCCTTTGTGGACTGGGATGGAGACGGCAAAAAAGATTTGATTGCCTGTGAGTTTGAACACAGCATACGGTTCTACAAAAACGTCGGCTCCGGACAATCAGGCGAAGAACCCACTTTTGACAACCCGGACGGCATCTCCATTGTAAAGCCATACTCGATAATGATGATATCAGGCGCGGATGCTATAGACTGGAATCGGGATGGAGATATCGACATCCTGACCGGCCAGGGACACGGCGGCAGCGGCATTCGCTTCTTTGAACGGGACTATATCGAGAACTGTATGAGGGATACTCATCCGGTGGTGAGTGTCGAAAAATTCGAGATGTTGAAACCTTCTCTGTTGGATATTGTCAGGCGGTATGCAGACACGATGATTGAGTACGGTCGGGACACTTATGGTGACCAGAAAAGCGGGTTATTATTGAGTGCGTTAGACCGTCATACACTCAGGCCCCTGGAAATGCGGCCTGCACCGCCGGGAGGGATTCGACGAGAAGACCGTGCAGGATTGCCCTGGCAGCGGCTGACAGGTGCAAACCCGCAACTTGATGAGAATATGCTGCGTGTGTTGTATGTTTTAAGTGAGCTTACAGGGGACAGTCGCTACAGGGAAGTAGCTGACAACGAGATAGAATGGTTCTTCAATAACACCCAATCGTCGGTGACAGGATTGTTGCCCTGGGGTGAACATCTATGCTGGGACGTGATGCTGGATAGAGCGGTTTCCAGCAGCACGGAGCTGACCCACGAATTCGCCCGTCCGTGGGTTTTGTGGGATAGAAGTTTCGAGTTAGCCCCCGAGGCCTCGAAACGATTTGCTTTGGGCTTATGGAATCATCAGATTGCCGACCATAACAGCGGCGCCTTTGACCGGCACGCACCTTATGACAAACATAACCCCCGAGATGGCAAAGACTTTCCCCGCCACGGCGGTTTCTATATTCATACATGGGCTTACACCTACAAACACACCAAAAACGAAACCTTTTTGCAGGCTATAGACGCTGTTCTTTCGCGATTTGAGCGTAAGAGACGCGATAAGAACGGCGTTATGCATGCCACAATTGGTCCACTTGATGTAGAAGAGGCAGCATCCATAGTGCCTGAGCCGTTGGCATCACGGCTTCGTCAGTTCGCTGATACTGAGGATAAGCTTATCCTTGAGGACCTTCAAAAAAACTACGGCAGACCAGATGGTTCGTTTGCATTCAAGCCCACATGGCAGGCTGCCTACTCTGCAGGTGTAACGGCTGACTGGGCAATGTTTGGTTTGGCACGATACCAGCAGATTCACAAAAAGCCGTTCCGTGATTTAGTAATTGCAGTTGCTGACGCTTATGTTGATGCGCTACCTGAAGAAGATGTTGACGTTTGGCCAATGAGCCTGGGGCACATAATCAGCGCCGAAGTTGCTGCCTATCGGCTAACCAACCGACCGGTCTATCTCGAACAGGCCTGTAGATTTGCCCGAATAGCTGTCGAAGTCTTCTGGCAGGATAAGCCCTTGCCGCGAGCAAGTCTTAAAACGGGTCACTACGAGACGATTACTGGTGCTGATTCACTTGCGCTGTCACTTTTAGAGGTTCACGCAGCCACGAACAACTTGAAACTTGATATTCCTTTGAATACTATCGATCGCTGAAAATGTAGTTCGCCAAGCAGACAGCAAGGAATTGCTAATGGGCGATAGCAGATATGTACGAGAGAGTCTGAGAGTTTTGCTCGTTATCCTGGTTATAGTCTCATCAGGATATGGCGCGGACTTGGATTTAGAAGCCATTTTCCGCCGGGGTACACCTTCTTCGCCTTTTATGAATGTGGTGTATCGTTATGCCGATACGATGCTGGAAAAGGGCCGGGACACTTATGGTCCTCAGAAAAGCGGTTTGTTTATCAGCGCACTCGACAGGAAAACTCTTTCCACTCTTGAGAATCGGCCGCCTGCTCCGTCGGGCATCCGCCAGTCAGACCGGCCCGGACCAGCCAACGGCCCGCTTGTTGGTGCTAACCCGCAATTGGATCAGAACCTGCTTCGCCTGTTATATTTCCTGACGGAAATGTCGGGAGAGGACCGCTACCAAAAAGCAGCAGATAACGAACTGGAATGGTTTCTGAAGAACACTCAGTCGCCGGCAACAGACCTGATGCCCTGGGGAGAGCATCTGTGCTGGAACGTTGTAACTGATGAGGTTGCCTCTGCCCACAGTGAGCCGGTTCATGAGTTTGCCCGTCCGTGGATGCTATGGGAAAGGTGCTTTAAGCTGGCCCCCGAACAAAGTAAAAGGTTTGCCTTAGGGTTGTGGGATGGTCAAATCGCCGACCATAAAACTGGCGCCTTTGACCGTCATGTAAACTTCTATTTATCTTCGCCGCAAGCGGGGATGGATTTTCCTCGGCATGCTGGTTTCTACATCCGAACCTGGGCTGAGGCATATTCACATACCGGTGAACCAACTTTCCTGGAGGCAATTAGTACCCTTCTTAAACGCTTTGAAAAGAAGCGTCACCCAGTCACTGGATTGATTGAGACCAAATCAGGTTCGGCAAAAGCGAGCCCTGCTTCATCACTATCCCTGGCAATCGATTGTGACGGTGCCGCCAGAAAGGTAACAGAGCCACTTAAACAGCGCCTAAGAACCTTTGTAGACCGAGAGGACCAGGTGTTCTGTTCATTGCCCCACGACCTAAAGAACAAGAAGGGCTTTGTAACCAGCGTCGATTTTGCTACGGGCAAACCGGATGACACCTATACTTCGCTATGGGATGCCAGATACGGTGCTTACACTACTGCGGCAGTTGCTATGATGTGTGTATCACGATACGAGAACACCGGCAAGGTTGGGTACCGCGACCTGATAGTTGAGGCGGCTGATGTTTACTTAAACTCACTCCCTAATGAACAAGCTGATGTATGGCCGATGACCTTTGGCCATATTATAAGTCTGGAACTCGCTGCTTTCCGCCAGACCGCTCAGGAGAAGTATCATAAGCGGGCCTTTCAACTGGGTGAGATTGCAGTGAAGGAATTCTTCGGTGACAATCCTCTTCCAAAAGCAAGTCTGAAAACGGACCACTATGAAAGTATCACCGGAGCAGACACGCTGGTGTTAGCCCTTGCGGAACTGCACCTGACTACGCTTCACATCACGGCGGTTAGGACACCAGCTAATACTGTTGACCGCTAAAGCGCATAAAGTGAGCATGATAGTTATCCCGGTTGGCTGTGGGTTACTTTATGGTTATGACGGCGATTTCGTAAATGCTAACTTCGGGCACGGTGAATTCGACGCGGCCATCTCTATCTTCAAAAGTCAACATACGACCATTCTGCCGCTGGGGACTCACAAGTGTCACAGTCTTAGCATGCCGTCCATTGGGTAATTTCACAGCCACTCTAATATTTTTCATGGAATCTGGCCAATAGTTGACCAGATGCACCAGGCGTTTGCCCTTTTGTTCGGTCAGTTCCAAGCAGAGTCCAGAACCCGCTTGGACGGACAAGGTGAGCTCATTATTACAGGCTTTGCGAATCGCGTCCAGAATATCCCCATCCTCAGCAATACGGACTACCTTTGAATCTTGCAAATGATCAAATACAGGTTTGGAGCGGGGGAGCATCCATTCATCATGGGTACCTACTTGACCGATGATACAAAGGCGGCCATCAGACTTTAGATACTTTTCAATCTGTTTGATATGTTCATCGGAAATGGCAACACAACCAGCAAGAATGAGTACACGGTAAGGTTTCAGGTCATCGAGGTGTTGATTATAGATTATTTGGAAACAGATGTGGTTGTCGATGAGAGTTTGTTCGACATCATAGGTGAGCTTGGAATATCTTGAATCGGCAAACACCTGTGACGGGAAGCTGCGGAGAACAGCCACATCAGCAACGACTTTGGCTTCTCGCAATAAGTCGCGGCGTGTATGAAAGAACCGGATAAACGGGGCGAGTGTAGGAGAAATAGGGTCTTTCGAGCCAGGTTTGGCGACAATCTTCCCGTATTCAAACCAGCAGACACATCCGAGACAGTCGCGATTAAAGGCCATGGACTCAGCCATCTCAAGTGGGGTAGTGGTGTAAGTAAATGCCATATTGTTCATGCGTCGTGCAACCTTGTATGTGCGGATGCGAGTGTAGAGCTGTCCGTTATGGTAGCCAGGTTGCATACCCTCGTCCCAGAACGCCTCGCCGCCCCGGAGCAGCCGACCATGGTCCACAGGTGGTTCAATATGGCTGCTTGGGCCACCAGGATTGCACTCAACAAGAATGTCATTATGAAGTGTGCGGGCGTAGCAGCTAAGTTCGTAGTAGGAATCTGCAAGTGACTGGCAGGAAAAATCAAGCCATGCTCGTCTCAACAGATTATCCGGCGGCCCTGTCATTGGCGGCTCCACAGTATCCACATCATCGATGCCCAGTTCTTTGAACTGCTCAGGTGTGAACGTATCAAGCAGGTATTGACGGAATCTCTGAACAGAGTTGATGTCGCGACCAGGACCGACGACGTAGTTGTCGAAGTGAAGAAGGTTCGCCCCAATCTCATTGACGGCAAAAGAAACGATCTTTCTGTAAAAAGCCTGAGCATCAGGGTGATTACGGTTCCAGTAGTAACGGTATGTCGCGCTACCATACGTTCGTGGCTTGCCATTCTCATTAAGCAATACCCAGTCATTAGCTTCCGGAACCTCTTTGAATAGTAGTTCCCAGAGAAAGGTGCCACTGTCGTTATACACACCCACATGCAGACCGGAGTCGTGGCAAAGTTTGGCGAACCTGACTGCATCGGCCATACTTTCACGCTCTGCGGTGAGTCCAGCCCCTTTATAGCAGTGCATCATGATAAAGTTGACTCCAAGTTCTTTCAATTCGGCGATCATCTCCAGACTATGTTCACGCAGATAAGCAGCCCGCTGTTCAACTGTGGGTGTGTAGCCACTGTTACCATCACGGCGAACTCGGAAAAGTAATGGTTCCCAGTTGCCGGCCATTACGATACCTTCGCGAGACAACCAAATCGGACGTTGGTCCAGCGGCAAAGTTTGTTCAGCGTACGCGAAGCTATAAAGGAACAGTAGCAGAAAGGCGAATTGTCTGGGAAATATGGAGAAATCCTTCTGAGTAAATCCGCCGCCCGTCTGGCGGATAAATCCTGCCTTGAGTTTTATCTGTAGATTTTTCATAATCATTTTTCCTTGAAAAGAATAACTCATTGTAAGTGGTTCTTATCATACTAAAAAGGTGTATATTCAGAAAACTATCCCGACCTGTCGGGATGACCTGGAAACAAATTTACAGAAGGTTCAGCAGCCGTTCCTTTCGCCGATTTCCCTGCTGGACACCTCGCTATGCCCAGAGATGGTAATGTGTAAAGAAAAATGATAAGGAAGGGTTCTGCGGTTTGTAAGTTTCATCGGATATCTCCCGGATAAACCTCCTCATCTACACCGCTGAGGTGCTTTTCTTTATTGTATTGTACCCGAGAAACAAGTTCAGAGGCTCTTGGTCCCGTTTTTGGCCTCTTAAATTATTTTGCGGGTTGATTTGTAGGAAAAATCCTTGCGTTTTTGCCACGATCGCCCGGGTATTTCCTATGTGGAAAGGCCACGCCCGGCACGGCGTCGGAGCGACATGGCGGTGTTGTTGCCAACATCGCCGTCAACACTCCTTCGAGAGTCCCGGCTGTGGGGCTGGATAGATGCCGTCGGGACCCTCATGGATTGGGGCGGGGGTGTCAAAGGTCATGTTGTCAACGTCTTTGACGAATTGGAAGTCAGAGTTCAACGCCTGGTCCCAGGTGATGTACTGGCCGGTATGGGTCGCCATGCGTCCCATCAACGCTGCTACGTTGGCTTCGGTGGCCCGCCGGGCCTCGTTGTGCGGCTTATCCTTACGGATAGCGTCGAGAAGCACCTGCCATTCGGCCTGGTAGGGGTTGCAGTCGGGCAGGCCGTACTCCCAAACCAGCTCTTCGGCGACCATGTTGTGGCTCTTGTAGATACTTGGTTTGGGGGCACCCAAACTGGTCATGATGACGGCTGAGCCCTTTGAGCCGTGGGCGTAGTCGGAGTAGGTCTCCCAGCAGCCGTTCATGTGGCGCGAGAAGGCGAATAGCTTGGTGCCGTCGGCAAAGGTGTATTCCACCGTGTAGTGGTCGAACTGGTTACCCGACTGCTCGTAACAGCGGCCGCCCATTCCTTGGGCCGAGACCGGCCAGGCACCTTTGGCCCAGCAGGCCACGTCGATGTTGTGGCAGTGCCAGTCAATGAAGAAGCCGGACGAAACCCAAGTGAAGCTGTTTGGATTCTGGAGCTGGAATATGAGCTCATTGACGTTCTGCGGCCGGGGCGGGCAGTGGACCGGCCCGTGGACCCGGTAGATCCGCAGGGTGTGCACTTGGCCGATGACCCCGTCGTGAATCCGCCGGATTACTTCCTGCCGGGCGCTGGAGTGGCGCCACATGAAACCGACGCCAACCTTGAGATTCTTTTTCTCAGAGGCCTCGGCGGCCTTGAGCAGACGACGCACTGCGAGCGAATCCACAGCGAAGGACTTTTCCATGAAGACGTTGACGCCCTTGGCGACGGCGTACTCAAAGTGGAGCGGACGAAAAACCGCGTGAGTAGTCAAGAGCACAACGTCGCCCGGCGATAAGCAGTCGATGGCTTTCTTGTAAGCGCCGAAGCCAATGAATCGGCGTTCCGGCGGGACGTCGAGCTTGTTCTTAAAACCCTCCGTCAGGTTATTCAGGCTGCCTTGGAGGCGGTGTTCGAACAGGTCGGCCATGGCGTAAAGCTTGATGGGGCCGCCGGTGGTCGAGAAGGCGTCGGCGACCGCGCCGGTGCCGCGGCCTCCGCAGCCCACCAAGGCCAGCTTGATTGTCGAGTTTTCCGCGGCGTAGCATCGGGGCACGGCCACACCCGCCAAGGCCGAGGCAGCGGCCAGATGTCCCGATAATTTTAAGAAATCCCGGCGCGATTTCGAGCCGGAGGAAGCATTAATATCTGATGTACTCATCGCAGACTCCTGTAATGTTTTATTCACGTCTACTATGTTTTGTGTTGACCGCCGGCCACCAGCATCCAGTTGCCGACACGCACTGTCCGGTTGCCATGGTGCTCTCAGTAGATGGTTTCGTGATGGATTCGCTTATTGTCAATAAAGATTTCCCATTTCCGGCGACTGTGGACCAGGTTCACGCCCACCAGACTATCCAGTTTACCAGAATGCGCAGCCATTTCAAGAGACGCTGTTGTTTTTTTTGAGGGCTATGCGCAGCCCAACTGCAGCCTTCCAACCGCAGGAAGACTCCCCGGGATCTTGGTCAGCAGGTGGCTCATGGAACATAGTCCTCATCCAGACCAAGCAATTAGCTGGTGAAAAGACTGTCAGTTGAGACGAAGACTACGAAGCTAATGGTATCAAGAATATTGTGGATAATCCGAGCCAGCGATTTGCAACAGAATTTGCAACAGGCCTGCACGTTTAGGCTTCGGTCACGCTTCGGTTGCGCTTTGGCCAGCATCATAAATCTTTATTTGACGATTGTTAATCATTTAACCACAAGAACTTACAAAACCCCTGTTCGGAGTGTCGGTCCGAAGGTTGTTTTCGGCATTCTGCTGATTGCCCTTGTGATTGCATTGCGGTAGGGGTGATAGTACAAGAAGTATCGTAGATTGGTCCGAGCCTGCGATTTACCACCACAAGAGTAGTGTCTCATAACATTTGATTTTAGTAAATGGGTTGTAGTTGCCGAAAAATCCTTTCAGAATATTATTTATCTGAAAGGAATCGGTATGAATAAGAAATATATTGTCCGGCTTACAGTCCAAGAA
>Ga0315280_10004451_pt1 | contig 20664 bp, 22 predicted proteins | sample YL17G06_40_MG_FD_203697 | JGI IMG/M metagenome (GOLD analysis project Ga0315280, IMG submission 203697) | Sediment microbial communities from Yellowstone Lake, YNP, Wyoming, USA - YL17G06_40 | ecosystem: Environmental > Aquatic > Freshwater > Lake > Sediment | place: USA: Wyoming | collected... | reverse complement strand
AGCGAATGCTCCTCTGGGTCTTGCGATCCGACCTGGGGCTGACGGGCTCCAAATACGGGTGCGGGCAGGGCTATTGCGGCGCCTGCACGGTCCTCGTCGGCGGCGAGCCCGTGCGGTCGTGTATCAATCCCGTCAAAGACGTGCAAGGCAAAGAGGTGGTCACCATCGAGGGGCTCGCGAAAAACGGAAGCCTGCACCCCGTCCAGCAGGCGTTCGTGGAGCACGACGCCCTTCAGTGCGGGTTCTGCACGCCGGGGATGATCGTTCAGGCGGTCGGACTGTTGCGCAAGAACCCGCAGCCGAGCCTTTCGGACATCCTGGCGTCCATGGAGAACAACTTGTGCCGCTGCGGGGCCCACACGCGGATCGTGATGGCCGTCGAGTCGGCGGCCCGTCGCATGAACGGAGGAAAAAGCCAATGAAAGACGAATACCTGGAACTGGATTTCAGCGACGGATTGGCTCCCTCGGCTACCGACCGCAGGGATTTTCTCAAGATCCTGGGGGGAGGGATCTTCGTTTTTGTCACCGTCGGGGGCGCGGAGGTCCTGGCGCAGGGGAAACGCGGCGGGGGCTTCGGCCAGAGGCTGCCTTCCGATTTCAATGCCTTTCTGCGGATTGGAGAGGACGGCCGCGTCTCTTGCTTCACCGGCAAGATCGAGATGGGACAGGGCATCATCACTTCGCTCGCCCAGATGCTCGCCGACGAGCTCAACGTGCCGCTGGACTCCGTGGACATGGTGATGGGCGACACGGACCTCTGCCCGTGGGACATGGGGACCTTCGGTTCCATGAGCACGCGATTCTTCGGGCCGCCCCTGCGGGCGGCGGCGGCCGAAGCCCGGGCGGTGCTCGTACAACTGGCTGCGGAGCGTCTGCAGGTCCCGGCCGGGCAACTGCTGGCCGACAGCGGCGTCGTCTTCTCCAAGGATCAGCCTGCCAAGCGGGTCTCCTACGCGGAACTGACCAAGGGGAAGAGGATCGAGCGTCGCCTCAATCAGAAGGCGGTGCTAGAAGCCGTCTCCGATTTCACCGTCGTGGGCAAGCCCGTTTTGCGGAGGGACGCCCGTGACAAGGTGACCGGCAAGGCGAAATACGCCGCGGACATGCGCCTCCCTGGCATGTTGCACGCGAAGATTCTGAGGCCCCCCGCCCACGGCGCCACCTTGAAAAGCGTAGACACCTCGGCGGCCGAGGCGGTCAAGGGCGTGCGCGTCGTGAAGGACGGCGCCCTGGTGGCCGTTCTCCATGAGCATCCGGACGTGGCCGAAGAGGCCCTGAAGAAGGTGATCGCCCAGTTCGATTTGCCGAAGTCGAGCGTGGACGACAAGACCATCTTCGACTATCTGCTGAAGGTCGCGCCCCAGGGCAGGACCGTCGCCAGCGGAGGGAATCTCCAGGTGGGAGAGAAGCTCGCCGCCAACCTGGTGGAGGCGACCTACGTGAACGCCTACGTATCTCATGCCCCGATCGAGCCCCATGCCGCGGTGGCGACGATTGAAAAGGGGAAGGCGACCGTCTGGGCCTCCACGCAAAACCCGTTCGGGGCGCGGGACGAAGTGGCCCGGGCGCTGGGAATGCCTTCCGCCAGCGTCCGCGTGATCACTCCCTTCGTGGGCGGAGGGTTTGGCGGAAAGACGAACAATCAGCAGGCCGTGGAGGCGGCCCTTCTGGCGAGAGCGGCCGGCAGGCCGGTCCAGGTCCAGTGGAGCCGGGGCGAAGAGTTTTTCTACGATACCTTCCGCCCTGCCGCCGTGGTGAAGATCAAATCCGGAGTGGACGGGGCAGGCCGGATCGTGCTTTGGGACTATCACGTGTACTTCGCGGGAGAGAGAGGGGCCGCGCACTTCTACGCCGTGCCCCATCACGCCACGGTGTCGCACGGAAGCGGCTGGACGGGCGGGCCCGGCACCCATCCGTTCCGGACCGGCCCCTGGCGGGCCCCCAGCAACAACACCAATACATTTGCCCGGGAGTCCCAGATCGACACGATGGCCGCGAAGGTGGGGGCCGATCCTTTGGAGTTCCGCCTGAAGAACTTGAAGGACGAAAGGATGCTCCGCGTGCTGAAAGCGGCGGGCGAGAAATTCGGCTGGACGCCTAAGAAAACGCCGAGCGGCCGGGGGGTCGGCGTGGCCTGCGGCACGGATTCAGGGACGTACGTGGCGCTCGTGGCCGAAGTCGAAGTCGACAAGAATCTCGGGAAGGTCCAGGTGAAGCGCGTCGTGTGCGCCCAGGAGATGGGGCTGGTGATCAATCCCGAAGGGGCGAGAATCCAGATGGAAGGCTGCATCACCATGGGATTGGGCTATGCCCTGACCGAGGAAGTGCACTTCAGGGGCGGCGACGTGCTGGACCGGGATTTCGGCGCCTACAAGATCCCCCGTTTCTCCTGGCTGCCCGCGATCGAGACCGTGCTCGTCGAGGCCAAGGACTCCCCGCCTCAGGGCGGCGGCGAGCCGGCGATCATCGGCATGGGCGCCGTCCTGGCCAGCGCGGTCTTCGATGCCACCGGCGCGAGGCTGCTGGTGCTTCCGATGACCTCGGATCGAATCAAGGAGGCCGTGCAGAAGAGAGCATGATCCGGCACGCTCCGCCCAGACTTCCGGAGTCTCCGAGACTCCGGAAGTCCTCTAGGCAGGGCACTGCGGTTGCTGCGCCAATTCCAGCAACTGACGGTTCCTCCGCAACTCCTCGCTCTTCTCCAAGGCTTTCCGGATGGCGATCGCCAGGTCGACCTCTCTGCAGGGCTTGACGAAGAGTCCGTAGACGTTGCACTCGTTGACTGCCCGGACCGCCGTCTCTGCGCTCAGGTGGCCCGTGAGCATAATGCGCATGACCTCGGGGTAATGCTCGGCCACCCAAAGCAGCAAATCGGTGCCCGACATCCCCGGCATTTTCTCATCCGCGACGATGACGTCGATGCTCCGTCCCTTGAGCACCCACATCGCCTCTTCCGCCCCCTTGGCGGTGTAGATCTGATAGGGTTGTCCGCGCAGGGCTCGGGCGAGCCCGTGCAACAAGATCTCGTCGTCATCGACCAGGAGTAGGGCGTGTGTCATGGTGCTACACCAGCGGCAATCGGATGATGAACGTAGTTCCCCGACCCGTCTCCGTCTCAAACGTGATCGTCCCGCCATGCCCTTGGACGACGATGGCGTGGGCGATGGCCAATCCTTGCCCGGTTCCCTCCCCAACCGTCCTGGTGGTGAAGAAGGGGTCGAAAACGCGAGGGCGGATTTCCTCGGGGATTCCGGTCCCCGTATCCTGGATGCGGATTTCCACCTTGTCGGCCTCGCGGCGGGTGCGGAAGGTGATCCTCCCTTTTTCCGCGGAGCCGGGCGTCACAACGTCGGCGACCGCCTGCGCGGCGTTGCGGAGCAGATTCAAGATGACTTCGTTGAACTCGCCCGGCACGCAGGGCACCAGGGGAAGGTGCGGGTCGAAGTCGGTCACCACTTCGGCAACGTGCTTCCACTGGTTGCGGCACACGATGACCGTGTTCTCAATGGCCTGGTTGACGTTGATGGGCTTCTTCCGCTCTGCGCCGGCCTCTGCGAAGGCCATCATGGCGCGGACGGTGCGGGCCACGCGTTCCACGCCCTCGAGCGCCTCTCTGGCGGCCCTGGGGATCTCGCCGGCCAGATAGTCCGGACTGGCCTGTTGCAGGGCGGCTTCGATCTCCCCGACCAGCGCGCCGGTGACCGACGCCCCCTTGACCGCCTGGAGCAGCCGCCCAAATGCGTCGATCAGCCGCCGGAGCTTCCCGAACGCCTCTTCCAGGAAGCGGACGTTGTCGCCGATGTACTGGGTGGGGGTGTTGATCTCGTGGGCAATCCCCGCGGCAAGGTGGCCGATGGACTCCAACCTTTGCGCGCGGGCCAGCTCGCTTTCCATTCGCTTCCGCTCGCCGATCTCCGCGAGGAGCTGCTGGTTGATCTGCAGGATCGTGTCCTGGTCGCGCTTCACTCGAACCGCCGAGCGCACCCGGGCGGCGAGAATCTCCTTTCGGAAGGGCTTGGTGACGTAGTCCTCGGCGCCCACGTCGAGGCCGTGGACCACGTCGTCGTCCGCCGTCTTGCCGGTCACCAGGATGACGGGGATGCCGCGCAGGCGCGGATCGGCCTTGAGTCGCCGGCAGGTCTCGATGCCGTCCATCTCGGGCATCATCACGTCCAGAAGGATGACGTCGGGCTGCTCGGTGGAGCTCAGTTCGATCGCCCGCCGGCCGTCGTTTGCGGTGACGACCTCATACCCTTCCTTGCGGAGCATGAACGTCAGCAGCTCGAGGATGTCCGGAGCGTCGTCGGCGATGAGGACCTTCGTCATGATGCCACCTCATGGGGTGCGGTCGTCTGACAGATGTCGAACCAGGGGCCAAGCCGCTCCGCGCATCCGATCCTTTTCACGTACTCGACGTCCACCGGGGCGGCATGTAAAGGGATATCCAATTCCGCGGCGTCCGCTGCGGCGCTGGCGACGTGCACGGCAGCCAGCGGACTGAAGCTCGCCCCGGACGACAGGCTCGGGCGGTGGTGGAACAAAACCGCGTCCACAACGGCGTCGGGCGCGCCCCAAAGCCCGAGCAGGTAACCGCCCAGATCCGCGTGGGTCGCGCCGAGACAGCGGTCTTCCGCCTCCCAGACCGGTATTCTCTCGGCACGCGAGCGGGCCCAGGTGTCGGCATGGCACTGCGGGAGGTGGTCGGCGAGAACCAATTGCCCCACGTCGTGAAGCAGTCCTCCCAGGCAGGCATGGCCGGCCAGGGTTGCGTCGCCGGTCTCCGCCGCGGCGATGGCCCTTGCCCAGCGGGCCACTTTCCGGCTGTGCTCGCCTAGGGGCTCCAGACAACTCATGGACGGGTGGTCCGCCTCCATGGGACGGATTGCGCCGGCCGAGCCAACCAGCAGCCGAATGGTCTCGATCCCCAGAAGAGCCGTCCAGCGGGCCGGGTCGCTGCTTTTCTGCGGAGAGCCGAAAAACCCGGAGCTCACCAGTCGCAGAAGGTTCGCCGTCAGTGCCACGTCGCGCGAGACGATCTCCCCGAGCCGCTCCGCCGACGGCTTGGCCGACTCCAATTCGGCCGCCAGCGCCGAGTGGGCCGCCGGCGAGCTGGGCACGCACCGGACTTGGGAGACGAGTTGCCTGCACTCAGCGTTTTTCAGCCGGTCCCGCAGCCGGCACGCCCGCTCCACGGCGGCCCCAAGGGTCTCGGAATCGCAGGGCTTCGTGAAGAATTGATGGGCGGGCCCCACCGTCTTCAAGGCCGCTTGGCGATGGCATTGGCCGGAGAGGATGATCCGCACGGCGGTGGGAAACCGCTTCATGACCTGCTCCAGGAGCTCGGAGCCGTCCATGCCCGGCATGCGCACGTCGCAGACGACGGCGTCAAAAGGCGAGGTTGCCAGCCGGTCCAGAGCTTCCTGCCCGCTGAGGACGAACTCCATCTCGCACTGCCGCCGCACGCCGTGCAGCGTGCGGCGCAGTCCCTCCAGCACGCGCGGCTCGTCATCGACAAACAAGATGCGGCTCATCCCACGCTTCCTCCGGTTCCACCACCGCGGTCATGGCGTCGGGGAATCGCTCCCGGACGGATCGGATCTCCGGCAGGGCCCGCACGAAGGCTTCGTGTACCGCCGGGTCAAAATGCCTGTTCGACTCCTCGCGGATCATCTCCATCGCCCGTCTCTCGGAGTAGGCGCCCCTGTAAGGACGCGGAAAGACCAGGGCGTCGTACACGTCGCACACGGCGACGACCCGGGAGACCAAAGGGATCTTCTCGCCGGCCAATCCCTGGGGGTACCCCTTGCCGTCCCATCGCTCGTGGTGCGTCAGGGCGATCTCGGCGGCGATGTCCAGAAGCGGACTGTGGGACTCGTCCGCGGCAAACAGCGAGTTCACGGCGCGCCAGTGAAAGAAGGCGGTCCGGGCCAGCGGCTCTTCTTTCAGGATTCTTTCGCCGATCCGGCAATGCTGCTTCATCGTCGCGGATTCGCGGGGGCTCAACGGGCCCTGCTTGAAGAGGACGCGGTCGGGAATCCCGATCTTGCCGATGTCGTGCAGGGGTGCCGCCAGGAAGATGCTCTCTTGAAGACCGTGATTCATCCCCAGGGCCTCGGCGACCAGCCGACTGGAGAATCCCACGCGGACCACGTGGTTTCCCGTCTCCTCGTCGCGATGCTCCGCCACCTTGCCGAGCCGCCAGATGATGTCCAATCGTGAATAGAACAGCTCCATTGTGCGCTGCTCCACGCTCAATTCCAGAGACCGGCTGTAGGCCTTCAGCTCGTCCTGGCAGCGCTTCAGCCGGAGAACGTTCTTCAGGCGGGCAAAAAGCTCCGCCGTGTCCACCGGCTTGCTCAACAAGTCGGCGGCGCCGAGTTCCAGTGCCTGCCGCTTCAGGTTGCGGTCGGGCATGCCGGTCAACATTACGACCGGCGTGTCCTTGGCTCGCTCCATCCGCTGGATCCGCGAGAGCACCTCCAGTCCGCTCATGCCCGGCATCTTCACGTCCAGGATTGCGGCGTCGTAGGCGCAATCCCTCAGACGCTCCAACGCCTCGATCGGATCGTTCGTGAAGCTCGCCTCCCACGCGTCGCGCTGGGAGTGGAGCATCCGGCGAAACGAGTCCAGCACGGGCCGCTCGTCATCCACAACCAGGATCTGCTGCTTCATCGCCGTCGCCCTCTACCGAGGTGGACTGAGAGTAAATGGGTATCCGCACCTTGAACGTGGTTCCGCGGCCGACTTCCGTGTCAAAGGCAATCGTCCCTCCGTGGCGCTCGATGATCGTTCGGGCGATGGCCAACCCCTGACCCGTGCCCCGTCCCGTTTGCTTGGTCGTGAAAAACCGGTCAAACACCTTCGCCCGAATCGCCTCCGGAATCCCCGATCCGGTATCCTGCACCTCGATCTCGACCCACGGGCCGTCCCGCCGAGTGCGGATGGTAATCGTTCCCTTGACGCTTGGGCTATCGCCCTGCTTGGCCTCGATCGCGTGCGCCGCGTTCACGATCAGATTCAACAGAACCTGGTTCAGGTCGCCGGGCACGCAGGTGACCGGCGGCAAGTCCGGGTCGAGATCGGTGACCGCATCGGCCACGTACTTCCATTCGTTGTGGGAGATCGTCAGTGTGCTTTCGATGGCCCGGTTGAGGTCGATCGCCTGCTTGTCCCCGCCGTCCGGGTGCGAGAACTCCTTGATCGAACGGACGATCTTGGCCACGCGTTCGACCCCTTCCAGAGACTGGGCGATTGCGGCGGGAATCTCGCCGAGCAGGAAGTCCACGTCCGGTTTTTGCGTGCCGGCGGCCAGCTCACCCTGGAAATCGCCGGAAACCGTCGCGCTCCCGCGAATCGCGCGTTGTGCCGAGCACGCCGTCAACAGCGGGCGCAATTCGTCAAGGGCGTCCCGCAGAAACCGGATGTTGTCGCCGATGTACTGGGTGGGGGTATTGATTTCGTGGGCAATTCCCGCCGCCAACTGGCCGATCGCTCTTAGCTTCTGCGCCTGGGCCAGTTGCGCCTCCAGGGCGGCCTGCTTGGCCAGGAGGCGTCCCACTTGCGCCTGGGATTGCGTCGCCTCGAGCCTGCTTTGGACGGCGATCCAGGCCAGCTTGCCGCACTCGGCAATGGTCCTCTGGAGCTCGCCCAGACCTCTCCAGCACCGGTCGGACGACTGCACGAGCCCTCCGAGAATCCCCTGGTGCGAATCCAAGGGAAGACGGACGGCGAAGGTCAACCGGGCCCCCAGCTCCGTGAGGATCTCGGCCCGATAGGCGTTGCGGTCGCGGAGCTGGATCGCAAGGCTTCGCGCCAGCCCGGCAGCCGCGCCGGCGCCGAGCTCGGAGCCCAGGCTGTCTGCGGCAATCACCTCACCATCGCCGTCAGCCAGCAGGACCAGGCAGGGTCCAAGAGGCTCCAAGAAGTGCCCGACGACCGCCAGGCAGCCCGTGCTGTCCCGGGCAGCGCCGCTGTTTCCGAGCGAGTGATCGAAATCGAGGGCCGCGCTTGCCATGGTCCGTCGCTCCGAGATTGGTCACTGTTTGAAACCTAGCTCACGCGATCTGGGCAAGTTGTGAGGATCCGCGCCGACGCCGTCGAGTGCGCGGGGCGTTCGGCGACGTGGGACTCATGGTCACATGGCGGGCGTCGCGCGCGCGACGCGTGGACTCATCGCGCGCCGTCGGCGCGGTTCCTTAAACATCGCCGCCCGAATTGACCGATACCGAATTCGCGAGCGGGCTCGACTGTGAAGACCAATGGCGTACCGGGGATGCCATAGCGACGGAAGGCAGCGATCACGTTGAGCACCCCGCGTCGTCCCCCCCCCAGCCCTCCGCAGGCGATGCTAGCTGCGGAGCGCTGGGATCTCTCCAGCCCTCCGCAGGTCATGCTAGCTGCGGAGGGCTGGGCTCTTTGACGACTGTGAAGCCCGCCGCGGAAAACTACGTACGCCTGTGCGTAGATCGCGGAGGTGTGACAGACAGTTGTCACCCGGCTCTCGCTATACTGCACTTTTCTGGCTGCTCGGCGCCGTGGGAGAAGACAACATGCCTCGACTCGGATTGCCTTGCACGTTGATTGCCGGCAATTGCGCGACGCTGAGCCTCACCCTGCGTTTCGCTATCGACGCGCCGCAAATCGCCGCCCACGGCACGACCGGGCCCCTCCAACAACGGATTGTGCCATGCGCGACCTGCCGCCGCGGTTGACACATGCACGTGCGCTGGACGGTCACAGGAGATCTTCCCACGGAGCCCGTTCCTTCCAGGGTCGCCCTTGTGGGCTGGATCGCGCATTCGTACAATCCCCGCGCTTTTGGCGCATGCAGCGGGCCAACAGCGCGTGACGAGATGGTCTATTAGCTGAGGAGGGTCATTCGATGGGAGTTGCTCACGTCTTGGTGATTCACGAAGACCCGTGCGTACGTCAGCTTCTCAGCGAGGTGTTGAACCGGCGGGAAGTCCGCGTTTCGCACGCCTGCGGCGCCGACGAGGGCCTGGCCGTGCTGAGCCGGGAGCCGGTCCAGATTCTTTTTGCCGACTGGCGCACGCCGGGAATCGATGAGGGCTTCGTCCGCCGCGTCATCGGCCGTTACTGCCCGCTGTCGATCGTGATCCTGACGGACAACGGCTTTTCGCAAGCCTGCGCAGCCGCCATCCCGCCCAGCCTCAGCGGCTACTTGGAGTGCTTGAGCAAACCGGTCACGCAGGAGAAGATCCTGGCGGCCCTGGCCAAGGCCCTGGATCGCACCCGGCGGCAGGAGCGGAAAGAGGTTCCCGCACCGGCCTCCCAAGCCCCAGGGGAAGGCCCGCGGCAGGCGGAGGACCTGACCGCCGCGCTGGTGGCCAAGAGTGCGTCCATGGACGAGATCCTGGGCCTGGTGAGCAAGATTGCCCCGACCGACGTCGCGATCCTGATTCAGGGCGAGCCCGGCGTGGGAAAACAGTCGGTGGCGCGCCAGATTCACCGGCAGAGCAGCCGCGCCGGCGGTCCGTTCGTACACGTCGGCTGCGGCGGAATTGCTGAAACCCAGTTGGACGTCCAGTTGTTCGGCGAGCCAGGGCGCGGCGCCGGGGAAGATCGCGGCAGGCATCCGGGCCTCTTCGAGCGCGCCCGGGGAGGCACGCTGTTTCTGGACGACGTGCCTCGACTGCCGTTCTGGGCCTCGGTCAAGTTGTTCGATGTCCTGCAGCAGGGTGCGCACGCTCCATCCCAGGGCACAAACAACGAGCCGGTGAGCGTGAGGGTGATTGCGTCCGCGACCCGGGACATCGAGACCGCCGTGGCCCGGAACCAGTTCTATTCCGGCCTGTACTACTATCTAAGCGCTGTCCGGATCTACGTTCCGCCGCTCCGCGAGCGCCGGGAAGACATCCCGGCACTCGCCAAGCACTTCCTGGCCGCCACCGACCGCAGGGACAGCGTGCCGGCGGGTGCCCTCCGGTGCCGCTTCTCCAAGGAGGCGATGGAATGCCTGTTGGGCTACGACTGGCCGGGAAACGTCCGCGAGCTGGCCAGCGTCGTGGCCCATGCCGCGATCGTGAGCAGCGCTGAGGAGATCGGGCGCGAGTGTGTCACCGATGCGCTGGGCAAAGTCGCTTGCCATGACGATTCGGAGAAGATCTCCGTGCCTCTGGCGGGAGGACTGAAGGAGATCGAGCGGTACGTCATCAAGGAGGTGATCCGGCGATGTCGCGGAAACAAGGCCGCAGCGGCCCGGTCCCTCGGACTCCACCGGCGGACACTGTACCGGTTGTTGAAAGCGAGACCCCAAGCCGAAGACAAGCCCGGAACGACCTCTCGCCCTGTTGACCCTTTCATCACGCCACTTCCGCCGGCCCCGCTCCGCTCCATTCCTGCGGGCTGGAATGAAGACATTCTTACCATCCGTTGATCCTGCGCACTGGGGCGTTCAGAGCCGGGCCGTGTCGGCCCGGCCAGGGTTCGGCGGCAGTCGCAACCGCAATCCCCAATCGCCAGCCCCCGGTCCCTGCCCCCTAATCCCTTTTCCTCACGCTTCCAGATTGGGACAGAAGTGGTAGGGCGGCCACGGCCCGGTGACTTCCAGAATCAGTCCCTTGGGAGCGAGGTCGCTTCGCAGCCGTTCACAGTCCGTCAGAAACGGCCGCAGGGACGCGCCCGGCAAGAGAAGGGCCCCGTTCCAGACCATTTTCTCCGGCCGGCCGGTCAGTGCCCCGGGCAGCGGCGGGAGGCGGTGCCAGGAATCGGTAAACGAGCGCAGGTGGGCGTCGATGGCCGAGACCTCGCGGCCGACGGTGGCCTGCACGCACCGCCGGCGGTCGTTCTGCAGCCGTCGGGCCGCCAGGTATTGGGCACCCTCTCCCGCGCACGAGCCGCCACCGTCGAGCCGCTTTGCCGAGGAATCGCGTGCGGAGGGAGATTTTGCCAGGGCCCCTTCGGCGACCTCTTCGTCGAGATAGACCTTCACGGCCCATTCCTTCCGATCGCCGAGGCGGCGGAGGAAGCTCGCCACTCCCTCCTCGCAGCTCGCCACTCTGGCTGCCAGGGAGGGCCGCGACTGGAAAAGGGTCCCCAATCGTGCCGGCAGCACCGGACGGTCTGTCGCGACGCGGCTGACGATCTCGTTGTGGCGGACCGCTACCTCGGTCAACTGCCGGACGTCGGCGGTCCCTTCTTCAAGCTTCGTCAGGTCGAACCGGTCCAATCCCACGCGGCTGGCGACGGCCGCCACTTGGGCACTGGGCATGAGTTCCACCGCGAAGCGGGGGTCTACCCCGGAGCCCAATCCGTGCCACGGGCAATCGGCCCAAGTCAGCGCGTACAGGTAGTATGCCTCACGCATGGGTTTTTCGTCCGGCTTGGGCACCGATCTCCCGGATCGCCGCTTGAAAGGTTTCGCGACGGACCTGCAGGTCCTTGGCGGCCGGCGGGGTCGCCGAGGTTCCGATCCGCTCGGCCAGCGCCTTCATCATGGCGCGGCGGCAGACGCCCTCGATCTGGGCCCCGGTGAAACCGTCCGTCTCGTCGGCCAGACACGCGGCCGTCACTTCGCGGTGCACCGGCCGGCCATGGAGATGAATCCGGAAGATCTGCTCGCGGGCTGCCCGGTCGGGCACGGGGATCTCCAGTTGGATGTCGAACCGGCCGGGGCGCAAGAGGGCGGGGTCCAACAGGTCGGGCCGGTTGGTCGCGGCCAGCACCAGGACCCCCTTGAGCTCCTCAATTCCGTCCAGCTCGGTCAGAAGCTGACTCAAGACCCGCCCGCCGACCCCGGAATCCTCTCCGCCGCGCGACCGCACCGAGGCCAAGGCATCGATTTCGTCGAAGAAGACGATGCAGGGGGCCGCCTGCCGGGCCTTGCGGAAGATGTCCCGCAAGCCGCGCTCCGATTCGCCCACGTACATCGAGAGCAGCTCCGGTCCTTTGACGGAAATGAAATTCACCCCCGTCTCGGTGGCCAGGGCTTTGGCGATCAGGGTCTTCCCGCAGCCGGGCGGCCCGAACAGCAGGGCCCCCTTCGGAGGATCCAGCCGGATGGACTCGAACAGCTCCGGGTACTTGATGGGCCACTCGACCGCCTCCCGGAGTCGCTGTTTGAGGTCCTCTAATCCCCCCACGTCGCCCCACGTGACATTGGGCACCTCGACGAACACCTCGCGGACCGCCGAGGGCTCGACCTCGCGGAGGGCCTCCTTGAAGTCCCCCATCTTGACTTCCAACTGGCTCAGAAGCTCGTACGGGACGTGCGATTGCGAGAAATCGATCTGCGGCAGCACGCGGCGCAGGGCGATCATGCCCGCCTCCCGGCAGAGGGCCTCCAGGTCGGCGCCGACAAAGCCGTGGGTGATGGCGGCCAGGTGCGGCAGGTCCACGTCCTTGACCAGCGGCATCCCCCGGCTGTGGATCTCCAGGATCTCCTGCCGGCCATGCTGGTCGGGAATCGGGATCGAGATTTCGCGGTCGAACCGCCCCGGCCGACGGAGGGCGGGATCGAGGGCATTGGGAAGATTGGTCGCCGCCAGCACGATCACGTGCTGCCGCTGCGATAGACCATCCATCAGGGCCAGCAGTTGCGCTACGACCCGCTTTTCCACGTCCCCGACCACGCGCTCCCGCCGCGGGGCGATGGCGTCGATCTCGTCCAGGAAGATAATGCTCGGGGCGCGGCTCGTCGCCTCGTCGAAGATCTTGCGCAGGTGGGCCTCGCTCTCTCCGTAGAACTTGTGGATGATCTCCGGCCCGTTGACCGAGAAGAAGTTTGCCTCGGTCTCGTGGGCCACCGCCCGCGCGAGCAGGGTCTTGCCGCAACCCGGCGGGCCGAACAGGAGCACCCCCTTGGGAGCGTCAATCCCCAACCGCTCGAACAGTTCCGGATACTTGAGCGGCAGCTCCACGATCTCCCGCACGCGCTCCAACTGCCGTTTCACTCCGCCGATGTCTTCGTACGAGATGGAGGTTGTCGCGGGGGCGGACGGCGACTGCCCGGCCTGGACCTTCAAGAGACTCTCCGACGCGATGACCACGGGACCGGCCGGGCGGGTGCTCTTCACCAGGAAATCGGCGCAGCGGTTCCCGAAGAGCGTGGCCCGGACGCGATCCCCGGCGATCACCGGCAGGCCGTCGAGCAGGCTGCCGATGTATCGCAAGTCGCGGTTCGACGGGGTGCGGCCATGCGCGGCGAGCACCAGCTCCTCCGCCGGCTTCACGGAACTGTGGCGCACCGCCACCGACTCGTTGAGCCCCACACCGGCATTTTCCCGGATGATCCCGTCGATCTGCAGGTGCTCCCGGCCGCGGTGCTCCTTGAAGGTCGGCAGGACCTTGCAGACGGTCCGCCGCTTTCCGGCGATCTGGAGCACGTCGCCCACGTCCACGCCCAGCCGCTGCATGTCGGCGGGATCGATGCGCGCGATCCCGCGCCCCACGTCCTTGCCCGTGGATTCCGCAACCTTGAGCGTAATCTCATCGACGACGGAGGGGGATTTCACCATGATCGAAGGCCCTTTCGCAGAAACGAACTCCTCCGCAGACTTCCGAAGTCTCGAAGACTTCGGAGGTCTTCTCGGCCACGCGTCGCCCTACCGCTGGAGCCGGATTTTCAACATGCCGTTGGTGCAGTCCCATCGCATTGCCTGGGGGGAGAAGCTTCCGGGCAGGGCGACCTCCTTGTGGTAGCGTTTCTCGCCCCGCCGGGCGCTGATCGTGAGCCGGTCCCGCGAGAGTTCCACCTCGACGTCCTTCTTGCTCACGCCGGGGATCTCGGCCACCACCAGGACGTGATCTTCCTCCTCGTAGACGTCGATCAGAGGCTCACGCAAGTCTTCGAACACGGTTTCTCCCGAGGGTTCCCGGTGGACGTTCCCGAAGGGCTCCACCTTGATCTCCTGCTCGCCCCGGTCGCCCAGTCCCGTCTTGATGGAGAAGCCGTAGACCCCGCGGAGCTTTCCCTGCGGATCGAGCTTCAGGTCGCCGCTGCTGGAGAGCTCTTTGCCTCGTTCGGCCAAGTTGGCCAGTTTTTCCAGCACGTCGCCGAACTTGCCCAGCACGCCGCCGAGGTTAAAGCCGAGGTCCGTCTTGGCCTCGCGGTCGGCAGGGCCTTGCCCTGTCGATTTGGTCTGGTTCTTTCGCGCTTTGGTCATCACATCAACCTTTCAACAGAAATGGAGTCTTTCCGGGACTTCAACGGCATCTCCTGCTGCGTTCCAGCTCGAGAAACGCAGATCGGGCTCAACGGGTCGGCTTTGGACCGCTTGGCCGAAAGCGCACTCGGCCGCTCGGCCGGGAGCGGCTGCGGCGGGCGGGCGACGGGCGGCGGGACCGGCTCGTGGGCCGGCGAGGACTGCCACCACCAGGGTATGCCGAGTTCGCGTGCTTTCTCCACGGAACAGATCAGCAGGCGGATCTGAATGGTCAGAAGCTCGATGTCGCAGAGCTTGATCTTGATGTCGCCGACGATGACCACGCCCTTGTCGAGCACCCGCTCGAGCACCTCGGCCAGGCCCTGCGAATGGGTGCTGGTGGGAATCACCTGAGTATGCGCCATGGGACCTCACTTTCCTGCGAGTCTTTCAGTGCAAAGTGAAAAGTGCAAATTGCAAATTGCAGATTGCATCAATTTGCACTTTTCAATTTGCACTTTTCAATTTGCACTCTGCAATCTGTGCCTTTTCAGCGGAGCCGGCCCAGAGGTCCCAGGTTCAGGTTCAGGTCCTCGTCGGTGAAGTCGAACATCCGTTTCAGGCGGTCCATTTCCTCGGAAAGCCGGAGGAACGTCAACCCGAGCCGTTCCACTTCCTCGGGACGCAGGGAGCCGCCTTCGATCCGCCGCACGGCTTGCCGCTCGAGCACCTCCCGCAAGAGCTCGACGACCGTCAGCACCAGTTGCATCAGCCCGTTGCGCACGTTGTTCGGATCCAACCGGATCGGCGGCCGCTTGGCAACGGCCGCACCGCCCGCCTGCGGCGCGGCGGAAGCCGAATCGGGAAACAGCACGGAGAGCCCGTTCCCGCTAACCATGCGCGACCTCCACCAAAGCCGGCCTCGCGGGGAGCCATCCGGCCTGCCGGGCGGTCTCCGCGGAGCTGAGCATCACTTGCAGGCGAAGGTAAACCAACTCGATGTCCGCGACGTTGATCGCGACGTCGCCGGCAAGCATGACTCCCGCGTTGAGCAGGCGATCCACCAGCTCCAACACGGTGTCGTCAGTCTCTTCCAACAACCCGGCCGGTTCTTCCAAGACGTTCTCCTTCTGCCGCGCGCCGGCCCGTCCTACTCCGGCGCGGATTCCGCGTCCCGCCCGCCCCGCACCCTCTCCAATCGATCGATCAATTCACTTTCGCGGGCGTTAAAGTCTTCGTCGGTGATTTGGTGGGCCTCGATCTGCTGGTACAACTCGGAGAGCGTAGCCAGGATGGCCTTCTCCTGGGCTTCCAGGTCTTCCTCGGCCGCCTTCTGGACCGTCCGGCAGATGGCCGCCACGCCCTTGAGAGGGGCCAGCAGGATGTCGTCCAAGAGAAACATGGCTCATCCCTCCACCGCTTGCGCTTCCTCTGCGGGAGATTGCTCTCGACAGGCCGCTTGCAGGTCAATATCGGCGAAGTTGTGCGGGGCCCAGGGGCCGGTGTATTTGAAGCAGTAGTGGTGGTCAAAATGACGAGCGAGGACCTCGATCCCCTCTTCCCATTGCTGTCGACGGTTCTTTTCCACCAGGCACGCCAACTTCATAATCATCTTCTGTTCGCCAGGGTCGATGGTGCGAATCTCGACACAGTATGGCGACAGGGCCTGGATTACCTGGCGGGTGTGGCGCTCGCGGCTCTGCTCCAACAGCGTTCCGAAGAGCCGGCCCACTTCAACCTTCTCCCCCAGGGTCGATTGCCTGCCCGGCCGGAAGAGCCGGTCGCGCATCTCCTCCAGCTCCCGGTGGGTAGCCACGAAGAACTCGAAGATGTTGGCGGTCTGCCAATAGACGCTCAAACCCATCTCCACCTTGCCCCGCACCCGCTGGAGCTGCTCGAGCAGGACGTCGCGGTTCGCGCGCAGGACCTCCCGCAGTTGCTCTTCGCTGTCGGCGATCGCACCGAAGGCGACGGGTAGAATCGGCTGCTGGTCGGCCAGGTCGCGAAGCACGCGATGGTGTGCAGCCAGGTTCGATCGCTGGGGACGGATCTTGTGCGCAGTCACCCGGGTAACGACCGCCGCCAGCGAGCCCTCGGCTATCTGTTCGACCTCGCCATTCTCAACGCCGGGGACCTCAACCGGCACGGCGCCTTGCGCCACGGTGATTGCATAAACGTACAGACCGGTTTCTGTTGTGTTCGCGGTGCTTGGCACGCCGTTTCCTCCTGAAAAAGGCCTTCGGCGACGCCCTTGGGGGCGCGTCGGCGGCGTTTGCGTGCTATGTCATGCCCTCAGCGTGGAATCTTCGCCCCGCCGAGCGCTCGCGAGAAGCTCAACCCATTTCATCTGGCCGTCCTGGGTCCGGATGGCCAACAAGGCCCCGCACACGAAACACTTGACTCGCCCGTCGTAGTCGTTGTAGCCGTCGCGCAGATCGATGGCGTGACCGCAGGACAGACAATTCAGTTTCATCGAATAGCTCCTTGATTGCTTCGGCGTCTTGGCGGCCGCGTTCCACGATCAGTGCTGCCTGAGTTCTTTCTTCAACCCGTACGCGAGCACGTTCAACCGGCTGTCCAGGCGGAGCAGGTAAAGATGCTCGTCGAACACGGGCCGTGTCAAATGGGTCGCCAACCGCAACGACTGGATGGTCGCGTTGGGTTGCCAGACTTCGGCTTCCGCCTCCCACCAGCTTTTTTTGTCCACCTCGACCGAGGCCAGCTTGACGATGTGTACCCTGTCGACCCCGGGGAGCGACTCTTGCAGGAAGTGGCACGCGGCGGTCCGTAAAGCGTCCATGCTTGGCTGGTCGGCTGACTTGTCGAGGTCCACGTTCACTACTCCCAATCCGGTTGTGGGGCAGGTTGCCAACCTGCCTGGGCAGATTAGCAATCTGCCCCACGGCCTGCTAGCAGACGCCCTGTCCTCGACAGCGCGTGCAAAAGAAGACGCCGCTCTTTCCCTCTTTTCCGGTGCCGCGACAGTTGGGGCAGGTGGCGGCGCCTTCGCGGACCTCGACGACGCCCACGCCGCGGCAGGCCAGGCAGGTCAGCGTCCCGTTCGTGCGCCCGGTCCCGTGGCATTTCAAGCACCTGATCACGGGCGGTTTCACTGGCACGTGGCCGTGGCCCTTGCACACTCCGCAAGCGCCGCCGCAAGCGTCGTGTCCGCTGCCATGACAGAAACCGCACTCCACCGACTCTACATAGAGCAGTTTTCGGCCGCCCATGACGGCGGCTCGGTCGCCCAGACGGTCAAGGACCTTTTCAGCGTATTCAGACATCGGTTTAAGCTCCTGTTTTTCGGCCCCGCCGGGCCTCAAGCGATGCGAGCAAGCGGGCTTCCTCTCGTTCGATCTCGGCCAGTCGTCCCTCGCCGTTTTCCATGCGTTCCCCGAGCAACCGGACGTCCCTGCCGCGGTGTTCCTTTTCGAACGCGAGTTTGGCCAGACGGGTGTACTTGCGTCGTGGACTTGCTGCATCACCCAACAGGGCGTTGCTCCTCGTGCGGATGTTCGACACGGTTCTGCGGGGTATGTTCCTCATGCCCGAGTCTCCTTGCTTTGCCTATTGAGTGTCAGGAAAGTGTCGTGGGGCAGGTTGCCAACCTGCCGTGGGGCAGATTGCCAACCTGCCTGGGCAGATTAGCAATCTGCCCCACGGCAATCGGCAGGCCCGTCCACGACCTCACCTGAACTCCAAGCCTTGCGGATCCCCTCCTGGACCACCTCGTCCGAAAAGGCCCTCTTGCCGGTATCCTTCCTCGGCTCCTCCAGCCCGAGCGCGTCGCGGCAGACGCGTTGGAAAAGCGGGTCATCGGGATCGCACTTGGCATTGCGGTAGGCCGTGACCTTGGCGATCATGATCGCGGCCCGCACACTGGGTCGATGCACGTACCCGTCCAGCCCGCGAAAATAGCAGACGATATCCACGATCCGCTCCGCATCCTTGGTGGAGATGCCGCTCTTGGCGACCGTGATGGCCACCTCGGTTTCGCGATCGTAGTCGTCCATGCGGATCGGGACCAGCCGGTCCAGCAGGGCGTCCTGGCCCCGGTGTACACCGGCATACTCGCTGGGATTGCAGGTGAAGATCGCCCGAAAATCGGGATGCGCCTTGACGTAGCCGTCTCCCTCGTCGCGGGGCTGGGAGAGGTCCAGCAGTCCCTCGCTCAGCACGCTCAACAGCACGTTGTTGGCCTCGGGACGGCTGCGGGTAAACTCGTCGTAGATCAGGGTGTGGCCCTCGCGGACCGCGGTCGTCAGCCGGTTCTCCGCCCAAAACGTTTTCACCGTCTGCTCGGTCTTCATTACCGAATGGATGAATTGGTCGATCAGTTTGCTGGTGCGATAGCCCTGGTTGTTGCCCACCAGATCGGAGGTCCCCAGCTCGTCGTCGCCGTGGATCAGGGTCACCGGCCGTCCCAGCCGTTCGGCCAGGTGCAAGGCCAAGGTGGTCTTGCCGGAGCCGGCATTGCCTTCCAAATTGAGCGGGAAACCCGCTCCCAGGTAGGTCAGCGCCCGCTCGACCATCTCTTCGATCCGCTCGGTGAGCACGAACGCGTTGCTCGCCTGGGCCGCTGCCCGGCTGGCGATGCCTGCGTCTTCCGCCATCGCTTCGCCAAGACGTTCCTCTACCGCGTCGAACGCATCGGACGCCGCCGGGTCGCGGACCTCCGTTTCGCCTTGGCGGTTCTCTGCCGCAGTACTCATATACGGATTCCTCGCGCCTATTGTATCTGTCACGTTGATCGGATGGACGGCCGCTTCGACTCCAGACAAACGCAACTTGTGAACGCCTTGGACCGCATCGTCTTCAGCGCGGTCCAGTCGCCACCGCTGGCCTTGAGGTTTGGCCATCATCGTGGTCTCCATACTACAACGATGCTTTCGTGCCGGGTAGGTCGCAAATCGGGGGAACTGGTGGCGGGGCTAAGTATCTTTGCGCCGCGGCCGCCGACGGCGCCGGTCGGAGACCGGCGCCGGCAACGGCGTTGCTCGCAGGCTCCGCGACGAACGGGTCAGCGTTGCTTGCGGGGGTTGGACTCCTTGCGGAAAATGGCGCCGCCGGCGCTCAGGTCCGTGCGAAAGTCCTTCAGCCCGGTTCGCAACTGGCTGGCCATGTCCGCGTGGACCTGGTGGAATCCGGCCAACATTATGTTTTTCACGCACTCGTGGTTATCCTGGACGAGTTGGCGCCGTTGCTCCCGCGCCTTGTCACAGTCTTGGCGCATGTGCGTGAAAGTCTCGGTGAACGTTGCCATCGCGCTTCTCCTTTTTCGCCGCAAAGCGGCCTTGAGTCTTGGTTCCAACGGACGAGGCATCCTCCGCTCCCAGGGAGCGCCAGCGGCTTGGGCCACGACCCGCCCACGGTCGAGCGCTGGTGGCCGCCGCCGGTCTCCCTGGAAACGGTGGATTGACGGAAACCGCTACCGCTTACGCCGGCGTAGCCGCAGTCGCGGTCAGACCGATCGCCTCGGCGTACTTCAAGTACGTCTCCACGCTGGCGATGACCACGCGGGCCTCGACCGACAAGAGCTCGATGCCGACCAGCGACACCTTCGCCCAAACGTCGATCACGACGCCCTTGTCCAGAATGCGATCGACCACTTCGGCCAGGCCGGACGAATCTGTCGATTTCTGAACGGTTGCCATAGCACGACTTCCTTCCACAACAGAACTGTGATCCGCTCGCCGGGGGTTAACGTCACCCGAGGGTCGGGATCAGGAAAACTTCTCCTCCGCGAGGCTCTACTTCCTCGGGCAACCCACACGAATCTGGCTTCGTCGCACAACGTGAGCCTCCTTGAGCGTTTCTTGGTTGCCGACACTCCATTGCTAAACGAACCGTAGCTTAAGCTGATAGTGAGTCAACTTCGAGCACGCAGTTTTCTGTGGGTTTCCACGATTTCAGATTATCGTTTGCACTGGCCGGCGCCTCGACCGCAAGGTGATGCGCAACCCCGCGTCTCACATGGCGCGCGAAGCGCGAGGCGGAATGACTCGCCGCACCTAAATAGTGTTGCATGATCCTGGGAGGAGAGGATGTCAATCCGCCCTTTAGCCGCGGAGCGGCGGCAGTCAGTAGCCAGGGGCGTGAGCCCCTGGAATCGCTCTCGCCCCTTCGGGGCTAATAGGGGAGTCCCTGAATCACGCAACGTTATTTAGCCACAAGGCGCCGAGAAGTCAGCCCAGCGATCGCACCTCGATGCCGCTAGCAGAGAGCGCATCGAGCCGGTGGAGCGCGCCGAGGAAAACCAACCCCGTTTCGCCTTCCTGAAGCGTCGCGGCGATCCGCTGCGCAATGAACCGGTCGCGGGCCTCCAGCAGGGCGGCCGCCTCGCTGGCCGACGGCCCGGTGCCGTCTTCCCGCTCCGGCATTCCGATCTGCCGGCGGTGTAGTTGATACTCGGAGATCAGGAGTTGCGGATCCTCGGTGCCGGCTAGAGTCGCCCCTTTGTGGAGCAGCTCCAGAATGAGCTGGTGATTGAGACTGCCGGCCCGCGCAAGCTCCTGGACGATTTGCTGCTCGTACCCGCACACCGGCAGCCCGTCCTGGTA